>MDTB01151943.1_pt1 | contig 53785 bp, 50 predicted proteins | sample 811161 | NCBI WGS metagenome assembly MDTB01 (sample SAMN05326650, study PRJNA326480) | marine metagenome | isolation source: seawater | place: Mediterranean Sea | collected 2009
TTACCTTAGTTTTGATATTATTAACTAACTTAAAGTATCTAAATCCTAAGGTTTATCCTCTAATAAGAAATCAATAATTAAAATTTTTGAATTTAAAGAATGATTTATCATGTAGAAGAAGACAAAGGCAAGCCATACTTCAATGGGCTTACGATCCGTTCATTTGAATGGAGTTCGATTCCCCTTGGGACCACCAATATTTAGTTTTGAATAAAATTTTACCTCTTAATAGCTACTCCGATTCCTAAAAAGGTATTCCCTGTTTTACGAACTACTTCATCATATTGATCTTTAAATTCAAAAAAATCGTAATCCTCTTTGTTTTTCTTAAGTTCATTCCAGAACTTAACAACACCCTCAGCCGCATTATTTACAATGTCATGAAATACAAAAATTTTAGCTTTATTTTTAGTATACTCATAATCATTTTTAACTCCTACGTAGCTGTGATCTCCATCGATTAAAACTAAATCAAAAAAATTTTTTTCCATATAATTTTTAAATAAATCGGATTTACTGTCTGTTTTCCAAAATTCAGTTTCTTTGTTTTTCAAGCAGTATTTTTGAACTGGTGAGTCTATTATATCGATAGCCAAGCTTTTTTTAACTTTACCAAATTTTTTTAAGTATTCATTAGTAAGTATAAATGTTCCACCCCACCTACAACCAATTTCTAAATATGAACTGATTTCTTGTTTTTGTAATAAAGATAAATATTTTGAAAATTGATTAGGGTATTGCCATATTAATAATCCCCCTCCATTTTCTTTTACAATTTCGGGTTGTTCAATTAAGACTTCTTTGTTTAAACCTAATTTAGGAATTAATTTTTCTAGATACTCAATTTTTTTTAAATCCTCAATGCTACTATCTCTTATAAGTTCAACTCTCTTAAGATCTAATTGAAAATCTCGTTTAGTTTTTAATTCTCTCAACTTTTTTCTAATAAAACCAGGTAGTAATCTTTTTATATTCATTATATGTATTACTTTATTAAATTTTTAAAAAATTTTCTACTTAATCATGATAAAAAAATATTTTTCCCCATTCTGCTTGTTAATTTCTATTATAATTTTGATTTACACCTTTTATAAATCTGAAATTTACTGGGAGGGAAATAAAAGAAATTACTATAATATATACTATGTAATATCGTTCATTTTAATTTTTTTCTCACTACTAACATTTAAAATAAAAAACAAATTTAAAACTTATCTAATGATTATTTCTTTAAGTACAATTTTTTCTTTATATGCCTTTGAAGTATATATAATTTACAAAAACCGTACAGTTTTAGTAGAGAAAGATCTGAAAAAAAGGACCCAAATATATGAAAGCAAAAGTAATAAAATTTATGACAGAAGATCTAAGCTAGAAGTTTATAACGATCTAGTTAAACAAAATAAAGATATTGTTACTACAGTATTTCCTTACAAATTTGTGGAAAAAAAAAATTTAGATTTTTTTCCTTTATCGGGCATTTCTAAGTCAAAAACAATTAATTGTAACGAAAGTGGTTTTTATGCGACATACGAAAGCGATAGATTTGGTTTTAATAACCCAGATAAAGAATGGATTAGTGAAGAAATAGAATATGTTATTGTCGGAGACTCTTTTGCATTTGGAGATTGCGTAAATAGACCAAATGATATTACTTCTGTTTTAAGAAATCTCTCAAACAAACCTGCTTTAAATTTAGCTTATAGTGGCAACGGCCCATTAATTGAGTATGCTACTTTAAGAGAATTTTTGCCAAAAAATGTAAAAAAAATTATTTGGATTTATTATGGAGTAAATGATATTTTTGAATTAGATTCTGAAAGTAAAAATAATATATTAAGCAAATATCTAAAAGACAAAAATTTTTCCCAACAATTAAAGAAAAAACAATTTATCACAGATAAAATTGGAAAAAAAATAATTCAAAGCAATAAAGAAGGAAAAGTTGATTTTCCCTTTAAAAAATTTTTTAAGATTTATCACACCAGACAATCAATTTTTAAATCTTCAACAGCTGAATCTTACTCCTTTTCTCTTTTGAAAAGGGTGTTAAAACTCACAAAAGAATTATCAGAAAAAAACAATTCAAAAATGTATTTTGTTTACTTGCCTGCATATAGTCAATATAATTCAAAAAATTACGACCAAAGTAATTATTTAAAAATTAAAAAAATAATTTCTGAACTTAATATTCCTTTTATTGACATTGATAAAGAAGTTTTTAAAAAAGAAAAAAATCCTTTAGAATTATTTCCTTTTCAGCTACCAGGTCATTTTAATAAAACCGGATACAAAAAAGTTGCGGAGTCAATTTATGAAAAAACTTCGAATTAAAAATCTTCTATTTGAAGGCTTTTTTAAGAGAGTTTTTTAATCAATCTAAAGCAACTCCAAGAAGCCACAAACTTATAACTATATACCAGATCATTTTTTATTGATTTATGAATTCCTCTAACTTTAAAAACAATACATTGATGTCATTATTGTTGGAGCTAAGAATCGAAGCGAATTCTTCTTTCTGAGTTCTTGCTAACTTTAAACCTTCTACAATAAGATCTCTAATTAAAGGTTTATTAGGATCTTTTGTATAAATTCTCCAATCAATTTTTACCTCGGGTTTTTTACTTGTTGCAAGCAATAGTGTTTTAACGATTGTATATTTTTCATTTATAACCTCTGAAGACAAAACTTCTATTTTAGGATCTGAGTAATCAGTTAATCTCGATGTAAAACTTTTTAAAAAATATTTTTCAAATATTTTGTCATACTTCTTTTGCTCATCTGGTGTAAGTTCTTTTCTCTTGCTTCCCAACGTATAACGACCGATACCTTTTATATCTACAGTTTTCAAAGCTATATTTGATAATCTTTTTGCTTTCTCGTCTTTAGAGACATTACTATTTAAAACAACTTTTGCCTCATTAACTATCTCAGTTATAAACTGTTTGGGATCGCTGCTATATGCAAAACAATTAACCTGAAGAAGGCACCAGGTCAAAATAGACCCAAAAAGGAGTAAAAAACTTCTTTTCATATTTTAATTATTGACTGTCTATTTCGTCCCAGTCGTCATCGTCTTGGGTTTTATTGGAAATTTCTTCATTTGATATTTTTTGAAGTCTATTCTGTAAATACAAGCTTTTTACAGAGGCATAAAAATCAATAGAATTTTTTTCCAAACTATCAATTGACTCTATATTTTTAGATCTAAAATCTACAGCATCAGTACCTTTGTAATAATAATAGTTATGTTCTGAGTATGATCTGTTCATTACCTCTGTGTTATGAGTTATTTGATAAACCGGATCTAAAAATGTATTTCCAATTAGTCCTACCGCATCTCTAACTGTAGTAGGCCCCAGTACTGGCAAAACAAAATAACATCCACTATCTGATCCCCAAACAGCTAAAGTTTGCCCGAAGTCTTCTCTAGATTTTTTTTCAAGACCCATCTTTGCTGCAGGATCAAAAACACCAAGTATTCCCACAGTCGAGTTTATCGCAAATCTTCCCGCAGTATTACCTGCGTCTGTCCAATTTCCTTGAAGCAAGTTATTTGACAAACTCAAGAGTGATCGCAAGTTTTCAACCGCATTGTTTGTCCCCATACGGATTGGTACGGGCAAGGCTCTATATCCTTTACCAATAGGTTTGAATAATGCCTTGTCCAAACCCATATTAAATTTAAATGTTGCGCGGCTCGCTCCCTCAAAGCACTCATTAGCGGTATATTTTTCCTTAGCGTATGCGCTAGACAGGGCCAAAAATTGTCCCAGCACCAACAACAAAGTTAAAGCTTTTATACGTTCAAACAACATTTTTATGCTATACATAGTTTTTATGGAAATTTCCAAATATTATTCTCCGAATTGTGACAATAAAACACGAAGTAGCAAAAGTATAACATTAATTGTTATACATTATACTGGAATGCAATCAGAGCGCGAATCTATAAAAAGGCTAACAAACCCTAAATCCAAAGTTAGTTGCCATTATTTAATTAATAGAAAGGGAAAAATTTTTAAAATGGTAAAGGAACAAAATATAGCTTGGCATGCAGGAAAATCTATGTGGAAGAAATATAAAAACTTAAATAAAAATTCCGTTGGAATCGAATTGGTAAACAGAGGGCATGCATATGGATACCAAGGCTATACGAAACAACAAATTAGAAGGTTAATTAAGTTATGCAAGAAGCTTAAAAAAAAATATAGAATTAAAAATAAATTTATTCTTGGACATTCAGACATTGCACCCTTGAGAAAAATTGACCCTGGTGAAAAATTTCCGTGGAGATATCTTTCTTCGAAAGGTATAGGGATTTATCCTAAAAAAAATTTAATTACTTCCAGGTATAAAAAAAGCAGAGAAATTAAGAGATTTATTCAAAACTTAAACGAGATAGGATACCGCTATCTAAATACAAAATTTAAGAATAGAATAATTAAAAATTTTCAGCGAAGATATAGGCAAAGTCGTGTAAGTGGTATTTTGGATCAAGAAACGTATAAAATTAGCGAATTTTTAGCCAAAAAATCAAATATATCTTGATTTTTGATAAATACCCATTATAGCAGTTAATGCTAGGCAATTGGATTGTCGCTGCAGATTATCTGCAGAGGAAAGTCCGGGCTCTTTAGAGGCGCAGTGCCAGTTAACGGCTGGCGAGGGTGACCTTAGGGATAGTGCCACAGAGAATATACCGCCTAATCAAGGCAAGGGTGAAAAGGTGCGGTAAGAGCGCACCGGTTTTTTGGTAACAAAAAACGCATGGCAAACCCCACTGGGAGCAAGACTAAAAAGAGACGACATCGCGAAAGCAAAAAACAGCCTTTAGTTAGTCGTCTGGGTTAGTCGCTTGAGTTTAGGTGCGAACCTAAACCTAGATAAATGACATCTTAAATGACAGAACCCGGCTTATAGATTGCCTAGCTTTAAACCTTACCAATGTTCATGTTTTGTATCGATAAAACCAAGAAGATTTACACTTGTCTTAGAAATAAATAAGTATTGACTATAATTTAATATACCCATACTATCCCATGAATTCCCAAATATAGGGAGTTGGGAGATTTAATGGTATATGTTTTTGTCAACTTTCGAAAACAGCCTAGACAAGAAAGGGAGGGTGTCCGTGCCTTCAAGCTTTAGAGCATATTTAAACTCTATGGGTTATAATGGCTTTATTACCTATCCTTCTTTTAATAATTCGGCTTTAGATGCATGCGCTCAAGACAGAATTGAAAAATTGTCTGAAAGTATAGACTCACTAGGCCCATTCGAAGATAAAAGAGATTATTTTGCAACTTCTGTTTTATCGGAAAGTATTAATCTTAATTTTGATAGTGAGGGCAGAGTATCAATTCCTAAAAAATTATTAAACCATGCAAAAATCAAATCTAGCATTGTATTTGTAGGCCTGGGCAAAGTTTTTCAAATGTGGGATCCAAAATTATTTGAAAAATTTAAACTAATTGCAAGAAAGAAATCTTACATTAATAGATCAGCTTTAAAATGGGACAATAAATTTAAAAAGGAGGATGTATGACAATTAACATTGGCGGAGGAGAATTAAAAGAATTAAAACCTAGAATTTTGGTTATGGGAATAGGTGGAGCCGGAGGAAACGCAATCAATGCAATGATAGAAGATGGTATGCAGGGTGTAGAATTTGTAGCGGTTAATACTGATGCACAAGATTTAAAAGTTAACAAAGCTGATGCAAAAATCCAAATTGGAATGAATTTAACAAAAGGTCTTGGCGCTGGTGCAAAACATGATATTGGACAGGCAGCCGCTGATGAGTCTTTAAACGAAATAGTAACTTATTTACAGGGAGCTAATATGGTTTTCATTACTGCCGGAATGGGCGGCGGAACTGGAACTGGCGCATCACATGTTATTGCAAGAGCTGCTAAAGAACTAAATATACTAACAGTCGGTGTAATTACTTTGCCATTTTCTTATGAAGGACCAAAAAGAATGAGAAGAGCGGTTGAGGGATGGGATAGATTAAAAAAACACTTGGATGCTTCAATTGTTGTACCTAATCAAAATCTTTTCAAAATTGCAAATGAAGCCACAACTTTTGAAAAATCTTTTTCTCTATCTAATGATGTTTTGAAACACGGGGTAAGAAGTGTAACCGATCTTATGGTTAGACCTGGATTAATAAATTTAGATTTTGCAGATGTAGAAACAGTAATGAGCTCTATGGGTAAAGCAATGATGGGGACAGGAGAGGCAGAAGGTGAAAATAGAGCAATAACAGCTACTGAACTGGCTCTAAATAATCCATTGATAGATGATTATTCTTTAAGAGGAGCAAAAGGATTGCTTGTTAATATAACCGGAGGGGAAGACATTAAGTTGTTCGAAGTCGATCAGGCTGTAAATAAAATTAGAGCCGAAGTTGACCCTGAGGCTGAACTAATTTTTGGAGCAATAAAAGATGAAAATTTAAATGGAAAGATGAGGGTCTCTATAGTGGCCACAGCCCTTGATGGAGAGTCTCCAGAGTCAAAATCTATAATTAGTAATGTTCACAGGATCCACACTAGAGGTGCCGGATATTCGGAAGATACTCCAAAAAATCTTGATATTCCAACAATGCCAGATTTAGGATCTATACAAGGAGCAACAGCTTTAAAATTAGATAATCAAGTGGTGGAGAACCAAAATACTCTAGTTACAAATAAACAAGAAACCAACTTAAATAAACAAGATGATTTAGTATCTGGCGTTTCATTAGAAAATGCAGCGTATTTTGAAAATGATATAAATCAAAACCAAATGGATAAAAAAGAAGAACCCGAAGAAACTGTGATAGAAGAAATTTCTATTTACGAAGAGAAACCAAAAGATATTGAAGATCCAAATCTACAGGATGAAGTTTCCCCCCAATTATTTTCTGATGAAGAAACCTCAAAAACTTCATCAGAAGATAATTTTGATGAACATCTAAAAAACGAGGAAGAAGAAGATTTCGAAATACCAGCTTTTTTACGTAAACAAAAGTTTTAAAAGTTAAAATTAGATGGAAGATGTTTCATCGTTTAAAAACTTAACTCATTATCCAGTAATGTTGGATCAAGTTTTAGAACTTTGTTCGCCGAAAAATGGCGGGGATTTTATAGACTGCACTTTTGGTTCAGGGGGTTATACTAATGCTATTCTATCTTTTTCTGGAACAAGAGTTATATCTTTTGATAGAGATAGCCATGTCAATGAGTATGCTTCAGAAACTAAAAAAAATTATAAAGATCGGTTCAGCTTCTACAATGATAAATTTAGCAATCTAGACAAAGTAATAGAAAAAGATTTTAAGGCAGATTTTATCATCTTCGATCTTGGCATCTCATCTTTGCAAATTTTTAATTTAGCGAGAGGTTTTTCTTTTAATGCAAAAGGCGAGATTAATATGGGAATGGGCATTAATTCTATTTCTGCACAGGAATTATTGAACAAGTGTGACTTAAAAACACTTAAAAATATTCTAAAGTATTTTGGAGATGAAAAAGATAGTTCTCGAATAGCTAACAACATTATTAGGGAAAGGAACAAATCGCCAATTTTATTGGTTCCAACTTTAGTAGATATTATTCAAAAAAGTAAAAAAAAAAATTATAAAAAAAAAATAAATGTCTGCACTCAAACATTTCAAGCCATAAGAATTTTTGTTAACAAAGAGGTCACCGAACTGGTTAATGGTTTAATAAAGGCAACGCAATTTTTAAAAGAAGGCGGAAAAATAATTGTAATTAGCTTTCATTCTTTGGAAGATAAAATTGTAAAATTTTATTTCTCAAATTATTCTAAAAATAAATCAAAAGAATCAAGATACTATCCGGAAATTAAAAACGAAAAAATTCTTTTTGAGAACTATAAAAATAAAATAATTACCCCCAAAAAAAATGAAATAAATGAAAATTTTTCTTCTAGATCCGCGAAATTGAGATATGCAATCAGAAGTAAAGATAACTATTTCTATCCTGAGGATCTAAAAACAAAATTTGATTTTTATTTAAAATTGGAAAATACACATGTTTAATAAACCAATAATTTTATCAGTCATCTGTTTTTTATTGCTATCTGTAACTACATCTTTAATTAAAAATAAAACTAGAAATTTAGAAAAAGATATTTCTGTGATTAAAAAAGATATATCTTTATTAGAAAAACAGGTAAGTGATGCTGAAATTGATTTCATATATCTTTCGAGTCCAGAAAAAATAAAAAAAAATATTACAGAACTTAACAAAGAAAAATATTTAAATTTTGATCACTCAAGAGTTTTTTATTCGATAAATCATTTTTTAAATCATAATTTAAAAGAGACAAGATATTTAAATAAAAAAGTCAGAGAATGATAAAAATAAAAAAAGAAAATAACAACAAAAAAAAAAGTTTTTACTTCGAGGAGTATCAACAATATTCGTCCAATAATTTAGAAAAAAAATTTAATATTAGTCACGATAGAATTTATTTACTTTTTTTTATTTTTTTTACTCTTATTTTTATATTCGCAATTAAAATTATTACAATTTCTTTGCAAGATCCAATAGGCACATATAAATCAAATAATTATTTAAATTTTAAGTTATTAAGAAATGATATTATCGATAGAAATGGAATCTTAATAGCAAGAAATATAAAAGTTTATCATGCCGCTATTAGACCAGGATTAATAAAAGACAAAAAAAAATTTATTTTAAAACTAAAATTACTTTACCCAGAATCCAATACAGAAGTTATTAAAAAAAAACTAGAAACAAATAAATATTTTTACCTACAAAAAAATATTACTGAAGAGGAAAGATTAAAGTTATGGTCCCTTGGAGAAAAAGGTATTCTTTTTGAAACAACTCAAACAAGGGTATATCCTCACAAAAATTTATTTAGCCACGTTGTAGGGCAAATTGATCTTGATAATGTGGGAGTATCTGGAATTGAAAAATCTTTTGACAAGGAACTAAAATCAGACAAAAATCCAATAACTATGACACTAGATACAAATCTTCAGTTTTTAATTAGAGAAGAGCTAATCAGATTTGAAAAAATCTTTAATAATATTGGTAGCGCATCAATATTGATGGATATCAATAGCGGTGAAATACTCTCTATGGTTTCTTTGCCCGATTTTGATTTAAATAAAAGAGAAGCAATTGATGATATAAATTATATAAATAGAGCAACCAAGGGCGTTTATGAACTTGGATCAGTTTTTAAAACTTTTACATTAGCCGGAGCTTTAAATGAAGGAATAATAAATACCAACACAGAATTCAGAGATCTTCCAAAAAAAATTACTTGTGCAGGAAGACCAATTGGGGAATATGACAATAAAATCCCTTCCAATCTGACTGCTGAGGAAATCTTAATTAGATCAGGCAATATAGGTTCAGTTAGGATAGGCCAAAAAATTGGTGGAGAAAAAATGAAAGAATTTCTAAACAATATTGGAGTTTTAAGTAAAATAAAATTCGACATAGAAGAGGTAGGGGAACCAATACCTTTTAGATGGGGTAAGTGTAAATTAGCGACCGCATCTTTTGGTCATGGTATCACCACAACACTTCTACAACTTGCAAAAGGCTACTCAATTATATCCAATGGTGGGTATAATATTGATCCAACATTAATTAAAAAAGAATTGAATGAAAGCAAAAAAAATAGAATTTTAAAGAAAGAAGTATCAAAAAAAATAAATCCTATTTTAAGAAAAATTGTGTCTACCAAGGAAGGCACAGCCAATTTTGCAAATATTGAGGGATACGAAGTAGGAGGAAAAACCGGTACAGCCCAAAAATCTTTTAACGGTGTTTATTCAAAAGACAAAATTAATACATTTGTTGCCGTCTTCCCGACATCAAAACCAAAATATATTTTGTTAGTACTATTAGACGAGCCAAAACCAAGTAAAGACTATACATACCACTATAAGGATGGAAGTGGATGGAAATTTAAAGGAACTCCTTATAATACTGCTGGTTGGACATCAGTGGAAATCGCGGGCAAAATAATAGAAAAAATTGGACCTATTTTAGCCATAAATAAAATTGATTTTTATGACAACTATGTTGTTGAAAAATCTAATTAGCAATCTAAAGCCCGAGGTTGCCGCTCTCAAAATTAAAGGCATCTCTTTTGATAGTAGAAGCGTAAAAAAGGGAGATTTATTCGTTTCTATCAAGGGGGATAAATTTGATGGTAATGACTATATCAAACAAGCTACATCTAAAGGAGCTAAAGTAATAGTTCATTCTGGACAAATTAAAAAAAATAAAAAAGCAACGTTTATAAAGTTTAAAGATACTAGAAATATTCTTGCGAGATTAAGTACAAAATATTACAAGAATAAACCAAAAAATATAGTTGCAGTCACAGGTACAAATGGCAAAACTTCAATATCGGATTTTTTTTATCAAATCTTTATGTTACAAAAAAAAAAATCTGGCTTCATAGGAACACTTGGATTTAGAAAAAATAAATTTCTTAAACGGAGAAATTTAACGACTTTAGACTCTATAACATTAAATAAAGATTTAGATGAGATGAAGAGAGATGGTGTGAATAATGTTATAATTGAAGCTTCAAGTCACGGACTAAAACAAAAGAGATTAGATTTTTTAAAACTTAAAGCAGGTATTTTTACAAATTTAAGCCATGACCATCTAGACTATCATAAAAATATGAAGGATTATTTCGATTCAAAACTTTTGCTATTCAAAAATCTTTTAAGTAAAAAAGGAACAATAATTTCTGATACTGATATTAAACAATATGAAGTTATCAAAAAAATTCAAGGCAAGAGAAAATTAAAAATTTTAACTATTGGATCTAAAAGTAATACTTTTAAAATTTTAAATCATAAATTTTTCAAAAATTATCAATTTTTAGAAATTAAATGTATGAATAAAATATACAAAATAAAAATTAATTTATACGGATCTATACAAATTAAAAATTTATTAATGGCAGTATTAGCATCAAAAGTTTGTGGACTGAAATTAAAAAATATTTTTGAGAAAATTGAAAAAATAAAAAGTGTTGAGGGCAGATTACAATTAATAAGAACTTTACCCAATCAGTCAAAAATATTTCTTGATTATGCCCACACTCCTGACGCATTAGAAAATGCTATATTATCTTTAAGAGAACATTTTCAAAAAAAAATTACTGTTGTTTTTGGATGTGGCGGGGAAAGAGATAAAAGTAAAAGAAAATTAATGGGTATAGTTGCAAAAAAATACTGTCATAAGATTTACATTACAGATGATAATCCAAGAAAAGAAAACCCAAAAAAAATAAGAAAAGATATTATGAAAGGGTTAAAAAATTCAGAAGCAAAAGATATTGCTGATAGAAAAAAAGCAATACTTTATGCTATAAAAAATTCTGATCCTCATGAAATAATTTTAATTGCAGGAAAAGGTCATGAGACCTACCAAGATTTAGGTAACAGAAAAATTTTTTTAAGTGATAAAAATATCATTAAAAGTCTTAAAAATAAAAATATTTATTCAAATAAGAAAAAAAATTATTTAAAATATAATGGAGCAATTTTAAAAAAAACTATAAAAAGTAAAAGAGATTATTTTTTTAATCATGTCTCAATTAATTCTAAAGCTACGAAAAAAAATAATTTGTTTATTGCTATCAAGGGAAAAAAAAATGATGGTCATAACTTTTTAAATGAAGCAATAAAAAATGGTGCCAATCATTGTATAGTATCTAAGTCGAGCAAAAAAAAATCAAAATTTATTCAAGTTAAAAACACCATGAATTTTCTAAATCGACTGGCTGAAAACAAACGAGATTTATCTTCAGCTAAATTTATAGCTGTTACAGGAAGCTCTGGAAAAACAACCGTCAAAACTATGCTTGGAAATTTGTTAAGAGAGTACTCAAAAACTTATTTTTCCCCAGAGTCATATAATAATCAGTACGGTGTTCCCCTAAGTATTTCTAATACAAGCCCAGATGATGATTTTGGTGTTTTTGAGGTTGGCATGAGTAAATTCAAAGAAATTTATAAGCTTTCGAAAATAGTTAAACCACATATTGGCATAATAACAAATGTTTCAGAAGCCCACTTGGAAAATTTTAGACACACAAAGGATATAGCAAAAGCTAAAAGCGAAATTATTTATAATATCCAAATTGGGGGAACAGTTATTTTAAATAGAGATGATAAATTTTTTAATTATTTTGCAAAAATTGCCCAAAAAAATAAAATAAAAATTAAGTCTTTTGGCTATTCAAAAAAATCTAATGTTAGATTTATTAATCTAAGCAGAAAACAGGGATTCTTTTTTCTTAGCCTGACTTTAGATAGAAAAAAAATTTTATTAAAAATAAACAGTAGAAATAAGAGCTATATAATGAATATTCTGTCCTGTGTAGCTGTATTGAATGAATTGAACTTAGATTTACAAAAAGTAAAGAATTTTTTTAGAAATCAAACTTTTTTAAAAGGGAGAGGAAAAATAAATATAATAAATAGATTTAATAAAAAATTCTTTTTAATCGATGAGAGTTATAATGCAAATCCATTATCTGTAAAATCTGCAATTGAAAACTTTTCTGATATTCGGAAAAAGGGCAAAAAAAAGTATTTCCTTTTTGGGGATATGTTAGAATTAGGCAAGAATTCACACATTTACCATAAAAAAATCTCTAAACTGATAAATAATAGTGATATTGATAAAACCTTTGTTTATGGAAGTAAGGCTTTGGAAACATATAAATTTTTAAAAAAAACCAAAAAAGGGGAAGTAGTGAAAGATTTAAGATCATTTAAAAATAAGATTTCTAATGTTCTAAGAAATGGAGACTTCTTAATGATTAAGGGGTCAAATGCAACAAAATTACATGAGGTTTCAAAAGGATTTATAGGAGGTGTCAAGTAAATGCTTTATAGCTTTCTTACTTCATTGGTTGATACTTTTTCCTTTCTAAACGTATTTAAATATATCACTTTTAGAATAGGTCTGTCAGTGATTACATCTCTGACAATAATTTTCCTAATTGGCAATCCTCTAATAAAATATTTTTCAAAGAAACAAATTACTGGACCGATTAGGCAGGATGGACCTATTGATCACATCATAAAGAAAAGTGGAACGCCTACGATGGGCGGATTGATGATTTTGATAGGGATTATTACAAGCACACTTATGTGGGCTGATTTAAATAATGTTTATATATGGATAGTTCTTTTTGTTTGTACAAGCCTTGGCTTATTAGGTTTTATAGATGATTACTTAAAAATTAAATTGAAAAATTCTTCAGGAATTAATGCAAAATTAAAATTTTTTGGACAATTTGTGATCGCTTTAGTTACTATTTTAATACTTGTCTATTTTACAGATCACGAAAGTATATCAAATTTATATTTTCCTTTTTTTAAAAATCTTGTTCTACACATGGGTTTCTTTTTTATTCCATTTGGAATTTTTGTGATTATTGGTTCTTCAAATGCAGTAAATTTAACTGATGGATTAGATGGTTTAGCCACTGTTCCTGTAATGTTAGTTGCTTTATCTTTTGCTTTAATTTGTTATTTGGTTGGAAATACTATTTTTTCAAATTATCTACAAATTCAATATATATCTAATGTTGGAGAGTTATCGATTTTCTGTGGTTCTATCGTCGGATCATGTTTAGGTTTTCTTTGGTACAACGCACCACCAGCTAAAATATTTATGGGTGATACGGGTTCGTTATCTTTAGGAGGTTCCATAGCTTCCGTAGCAATAATAGTAAAACACGAGATCGTTCTTGCAATTGTGGGAGGTTTGTTTGTTTTTGAAACAGTTTCAGTAATTATTCAAGTAATTTCATTTAAACTAACTGGTAAAAGAGTATTTATGATGGCACCTATACACCACCACTTTGAGAAAAAAGGTTGGGCAGAGTCAACAGTTGTAATTAGATTTTGGATAATTGCCATCATTTTGGCTTTAGTAGGACTAGCCACATTAAAACTAAGATAATCCATGAACCCATTAATTTTGAATTCTTCATTGATGAGCTTTTGTATTTATGGTCTTGGCTCAACAGGAGAGTCGGTAATTAAATATTTCAAAAAAAAAAATTTTTCAGATTATGTAACTTGGGACGATAATATGAAAAAGAAGGGGGATCAAAATTTTTTTTCTAAAAATCTAGATTTAGTCGATTATATTATTCTGAGTCCTGGAATAAACTTAAAAAAAGCAAAACTAAAAAAAAAACTTATTCAAAATAAACATAAAATTATTACAGATCTTGATCTTCTCTATCTTTTTAATCCAAAAATAAAATCAATAGTTCTTACAGGAACAAACGGAAAGTCTACAACATGCAAAATTCTTGAACATGTGTTAAAAAAAAATAAAATTAATGTTAGATTGGGTGGAAATATAGGAAAACCAGTTCTAGATTTAAATTTAAATAATAAACCGATCGTAATTATTGAAGCTTCATCTTTTCAATTAGCTTACTCGAAATTTGTTAGACCAGATTATGCAGCAATATTAAATATAACCAACGATCATTTGGATTGGCATGGCTCAATGAATAATTATATTAAGTCAAAATTTAAGGTTTTTTCACTTCAATCTAAAAAGAATTTTGCTTTTATTAATGATAAAAAACTTATTCAGAAATATAAGAGAAATAAATATTTAGGAAAGTTAAGTTCTGCTAATTCAAAAAACTTTATAAGAATAAAAAAAAATATCAAAAATGATTATTTAAATTCCTTAGCCAACAATGAAAATCTGAGTTTTGTTCATGCTTTATCAAAAACTTTGAAAATAAGCGATAAATCTTTTTTAAAATCTTTAAGGTCTTTCAAAGGACTTCCTCATAGACACGAAATCTTTTTAAAGAATAAAAATAAAGTTTTTATTAACGATTCAAAAGCAACAACCTTTGAAGCATCTAAATTTGCATTACAAAATAATAAAAATATTTTTTGGATAGTTGGCGGTACCCCAAAATTAGGAGACAAATTTAAGCTTGCCAAACTTAAAAAAAATATTTTTAAATCTTATGTTATAGGAAAGTATATGGTTAATTTTAAAAATCAGCTTAAAGGAAAAGTTGATTTTCAATTATGTGGCACATTAGAAAATGCCGTAAACGCAGTTTTTAAGTCAATTCAAAAAATAAAAAATGAAAAGCTCACAATTTTATTTAGTCCAGCAGGATCATCCTACGATCAATTCAAAAATTTTGAAGAAAGAGGGACAAAATTCAAAAAACTAATAAAAAGTTACGCGAAAAAATATGCTTAAAAAATCAGAATTAAAATTTTTTAAAACCAGAAATTACTGGAGAAATTTAGACAAGCAAATATTAATTAGTTTTGTTTTTCTTTTTATTCTAGGTTTATTTTTTTCCTTTTCCTCTACATCTTTCATAGCGGATGAGAGGTTAAATAAAGACTACTATTTTTTTTTTCAAAAGCATCTCTTGTATACACTTTTTTCCTTCTTAATAATGATTTCAATATCCAAGCTGAATACAAGTTTGCTTAATAAAATTTTAATTCCAATATTTTTATTTTTTTTAATTACTATGATTTTAGTGCCATTTATTGGAGTCGAGGTTAAAGGAGCGAAAAGATGGCTAAATTTCTATATATTTCGTTTTCAACCAATTGAATTTATGAAACCATTTTTTATTTTAATAATTGCACAAATTATAAGTTCAAGCCACATAAAAAGTTTAAACCTTTCTTATTTCTTATCATTTGTTTTATTAACAATGATAGTTTTGTTGCTCATTTCTCAACCAGATCTTGGACAATCAATACTGATAGTATCTGCATGGATCTCTACAATTTTTATATCAGGATTTAACATTTATTTACTTTTTTTGCTTCTAGGTTTTATAGTTATACTATTATTTGGACTTGTTTATTTTGTGCCAGAAAGATTTAATTATATTATCTCTAGAATTAATTCTTTCTTTGATCCTGAAAAGAGTGAGAATTTTCAGGCCACAAGAGCAACTGAGGCCATAAAAGAAGGTAGTTTAAAGGGACAAGGAATGGGCGAAGGAATATTAAAAGAAAGTGTTCCAGAGGCTCACACAGACTATGTAATCGCAGTTATAAGTGAAGAATTTGGCTCTATTGTTTCAATATTAATAATTTCAATTTTTTTATTTATTTCATTTAGAGTTGTAAAAAAAGTTATAAACTCTCAAAATAATTTTTATAAACTTGCATTAAGTGGTTTAATTTCTCTTCTTGTATTTCAAACTTTTATCCATGTTGGCGTTAATGCAAATCTGCTACCAACAACTGGCATGACTCTTCCTTTTTTAAGTTATGGCGGATCTTCTCTTCTCTCAAGCGGAATAATAGCCGGAATAATTTTAAATTATACTTCTTTGGAGTTAAAAGATTAAATGACGATAAAAAGAAAGAGAATTGTTATTGCAACTGGGGGGACAGGTGGACATGTTATCCCTGCTTTAAGTTTATCAGAAAGTTTGAAAAAAAATTTCGATATAGAGATTTTTTGTGACAAGAGAGGCTTAAAGTTTATTAGGAATCCAAAAAATATTAAGACAATCCACGCCGGTACAATCTTTCATAAAAACATATTTAAGATAATAATAGATTTATATAAAATAATTTTTTCCTTCACCTCTTCCTTTTTTTATTTAAAAAAAAATAAACCAGAATTGGTATTTGGCATGGGAGGGTATTCATCTTTCCCTGTATGTGTGGCATCTTATTTATTAAAAATTCCAGTAATTATTTATGAAAATAATATGGTTTTAGGCAAAGCGAATAAAGTACTTTTGCCATTATCAAAAAAAATACTTGTTTCCCAGGAAAATATTTATGGAATAAAAAAAAATTATAAGGATAAAATATTTTTTTCAGGTTACTTGTTAAGAAAAGAAATATTTGACATATGTAAAGAAAAGGAGAATAAAATCGATAATAATGAATTGTCCATACTTATTATGGGCGGAAGTCAATCAGCTAGAATTTTTGGAGAGAAAATTCCCGAAATTGTTGTTAGTTGTTACAAACAAAATATTAAATTAAAAATTTATCAACAATGCTTGAGCAAACAGATGGATCAAATAAAAAAAATATACGATAAATATAAAGTAAACTTCAAATTGTTTTCTTTTTCTGAGAAGTTATCTGATTATTATCAAAATGCAGATTTGGCTATTACTAGATCTGGCGCTTCTTCAATTGCTGAATTAATTAATCTAAGGATTCCTTTTGTTGCAATACCATTGCCATCATCAACAGATGGCCATCAACTTAAAAATGCAATGAATTTCAAAAAAAAAGGTTACTGTGTTTTGTTAGAAGAAAAATTTATTTCCATTAAACTGTTTGAAATTTTGTGCGATTTAAATAAAAATAGAGAAAAATTACTTTCATTTAAAAGTGAAATGAAAAAACATTCTGACAAGGAATCGATTTTAAAAGTTAACAAATTTATTGAAAAATTTTTGAATGAAAAACATTAGAGTAGGTTCAAAGGAAAAAATACATTTCATAGGTATAGGCGGCATAGGAATGAGCGGATTAGCACAGGTAATGCAAACTATGGGTTTTCAAGTTCAGGGAAGCGATTTGTCCCAAAATAAAAACGTTGAAAGATGTAAAAAAATCAAAATTAAAATTTTTTCAAAACACAGCGCAAAAAATATTAAAGGCGTTACAATTGTAGTTAGATCATCAGCCATAAAAGATAACAATGTTGAAATACTAACAGCTAAGAAAAAAAAAATTAAAATTTTTAAGAGAGCAGAAATGTTAGGACATGTAGTTTCATTAAAAAAAAATATAGTTGTGACTGGTTCTCATGGAAAAACAACAACCACATCTCTAATTGCAAAAATACTCTCTGAGGCCAAGTTTGATCCTACAATTGTTAATGGAGGAGTTGTTAATTCTTTGGGCGGAAGCGCTAAACTAGGTAAGAGTGATTGGTCAGTGTTGGAGGCTGATGAGTCCGATGGTAGTTTTTTAAATCTTCCAATAAATTACTCAGTTGTTACAAATATTGATAAAGAACATTTAGACCACTATAAAAACTTCAAAAATTTAAAGGAAGCGTTTACCAGATTCATAAATAGAACACCTACTTTTGGCAAATGTTTTTTATGTGCAGACGATAAGGAATTAAGGAAGATTGTTTTTAAAGAAAAAAATAGAAATTTTTTAACATATGGTTTTAATAAAAAGGCAAATTATCAAATATTAAATACAATTTATAAAAAAAAATATTCTATTTTTGATTTAAAAATTATGACTTCAACTTCTTATATAAAAATAATAAGAAAAATTAGAGTTAATTTAATCGGCTCACATAATATTTTAAATTCTGTTGCTGCAATAGCATTGTGTTCTTATATAGGAGTTGGTTTAAAAATTATTAAAAAATCACTAAAAGAGTTTGCAGGAATTCAGCGACGGATGACAAAAGTTTTGAAATTTAACGGAAATGATTTTTTTGATGATTATGCTCATCATCCAACAGAAATTAAATCAGTTTTAGAAAGTTTAAAAAAAACAAATCCTAAAAGAAAAATAATATCTGTTTTTCAGCCACATAGATACTCAAGACTAAGAATGCTTAAGGAAGAATTTTCTTCTTCGTTTAAGTACTCTGATATCTTACTGTTATGTCCCGTATACTCTGCAGGAGAAAAGATTGACAAAAATTATAACGAAAAAGATTTTGCAAAATTAATATCACGAAACTCAGGTATCCAAGTAATATTAGTCAAGAATCAACAAGATCTAAATAAATTTTTTAAAAAAAACTTATTAAACAATGAGGTAATAATTGGTATGGGAGCCGGATCTATAACTAAATGGATGAGAGAAATAACTTTATAAAATGAAAGGTATTTTGGAAAACGAGAGTTTGTCTAAGTATAATTGGTTTAATCTTGGAGGACCTGCAAAAATTTTTTTAAAAATTCAATCAACTAAAGATTTAAAAGAATTTTTGACAGAACATAAAAAAGATAGTCAAAAAATTCATGTTTTAGGAGCAGGTTCAAATACACTTTTCAGAGACAGTGGTTTTGATGGAATTGTTATTAAGCTAGGAAATAATTTTTCATATACAAAATTAATAGATGAGGAAAAAATAGAAGTCGGAGCAGCAACTACGGATAGAAAACTTTCAGATTTTGCAGCTGAAAATTCCTTATCTGGATTTGAATTTTTGTCATGCATACCAGGTAGTATCGGAGGATCTATAAGCATGAACAGTGGTTGCTATGGCGAAGATATATCAAAAATTTTTTTATCCCTAAAAGGAATGAATCTAAAGGGTGAGATTAAAAATTATACAAAAAATCAAATAGATTTCTTTTATAGGGGAAACAACTTAGAAGAAGATTTAATAATTTTAAGCGCGGTTTTTAAAGGAAAATTATCAGATAAGAATAAAATTATAAAAAAAAAATCAAATTTAATTAGCAAAAAAAAAGAAGATCAACCAACAAGAATAAAGACTTGCGGAAGCACATTTAAGAATCCATCAAATAATAAAAAAGCCTGGGAACTAATTAATATATCTGGATGCGCCAATTTAAAAATTGGCGGTGCCAGTATCTCTGAAAAACATAATAATTTCTTTATTAATAATGGAAGCGCACGTTCTTCTGATATTGAAACTTTAATTCACAAAGTAAGGGAAACAGTTTTTAAAAAAACAGGTATAAAATTAGAGTTAGAACTAAAAATAATCGGAAACAAATAATAATGAGTAAAAAAAAAATACTTGTAATTCAAGGAGGTAGCTCAAAGGAAAGAGATATAAGTTTAAAAACAGCAAAATCATGTATTAAAGCTATTAAAAAAATTGGCTATAAAGTCATAAAATTTGATCCAAAATTTTCTTCTATCTTGGAAATAAAAAAAATAAAAGCAGATGTCATCTTCAATGCTCTTCACGGCAAGGGAGGTGAGGACGGAAAAATTCAAAGTTTCTTTGAATATTTAAGAAAACCCTATACCCATTCTGGTGTTATTTCTTCTATGATTGCAATGAACAAGCATTTTTCAAAACAAATCTTTATAAGAAATAGAATTAAAACTCCACGCTATGTTTATTTAGAGGAAGAGAGTTATCCTAATGTTAATTTAGCCAAAAGAATTAAAAAAAATAAAATTAAATTTCCTTTAGTTATTAAACCAAACGACGAAGGTTCTAGTATTGGAGTGAAAATTTGTAAAAATTTATATATTTTAAAAAGAGAATTCAATAATTTAAGAAAAAAATATAAAAATTTAATTATCGAAGACTATATTCCAGGTCAGGAGATACAAGTTGCGATTTTAGGTGGTAAATCAATAGGAGCTATTGAGTTAAGACCAAAAAGAAAGTTTTATGACTATGACGCAAAGTATAAAAAATCTGCTAAAACCACTCACATAATGCCCGCAAATCTATCAAAAAAAAAATATAGAGAAGTTTTAAAAATTTCTGAAAAAGCCAACAAGGCACTTGGGTGCAAAGGTGCAGTTAGATGTGACTTTAGATTTTATAAGGGGAATTTTTTTATACTAGAATTAAATACCCAACCAGGAATGACAGATTTATCTCTAGTCCCCGAAATTGCCAGATACGTTAAAATTCCATTTGCTAAATTGGTTAGATGGATGATCAATGACGCAAGTATAGATAGATGAAGAAAAATTTATTTTTATGGTCTTTTTTATTTATTTTTTTAACTACCTACAACTCTGTAAATATAGAAAATACACATTCAAATTTTTTTGCCATAAAAACAATTGAAATTAAAGGGTCTATTAATTCAGATAAAGAAGAATTAAAGGAAAGATTTGAAAAATTAAAAAAAAAAAATATAATTTTTATTAATAAAAAAGATTTTCAAGAAGTTATAAAGGAAATTAATTTTGTTAGCTCTATTAATATAAAAAAAATATATCCCGACAAAATAATAGCAACAATAACTGAAAATATGCCAATCGGTATTTATTTAAATGATGACGGAAGAAATGATTTATTGCTAGAAAATAATAAAACTATAAAAAATTATAACTATACAAAAGATAGTCTTCCCACTATATCTGGGGAAGGAGCGCAAAATAAGTTTTTTAAATTTTATTTAACTCTTAAAAAAACAAGTTTAAATTTAAAATCAATCAAAAAGTTTTATTATTACGATATTAACAGGTGGGACATTTTACTAAAAGATGAAAAATTGATAAAGTTACCTGTAAAAAATTATGAAGAGTCGATATTAAAGTTTTTACAGATTTATGAAGAAAATAGTTTTAAACAATTTAAAATATTTGACTTTAGAATTAGTGACGAACTTATAGTGAGATAATGGTGCAGGAAAAAGAAAAATTATTTGCAGAAATAAATGATCAAGAGATACGATATGCAGTATTTAAATTGGACGAAAAATCAGGTTTTGATTTAATTTCAAAAAAAATATCAAAAAATGAGGGAATTAAAAATGGTGAAGTAATAGATTCAAATATAGCTATAGAAAAAATATCAAAAGATTTAAAAGAGATAGAAAAAAAACACAAAAGAGTTTTTGGAGATATAGTTTTAATTGTAAATCAAAAAGAAATGTCGTCAACAAATTTGACATCTTTCAAAAAACTAAATGGTGCAAAAGTTGAAAAAAGAGATTTAGATTATATATTAAACGAGGGAAAAATTTCTATTACTAGAAACGAAGAAAAAAATTCTATACTTCATATATTAAACACAAATTTCTATTTAGACAAAAAAAGACAAGGCAAAATGCCCATCAATTTAATCGGAGACCACCTAAGTTTACAAATGACTTTCATTTCTTTGCCAAAAAATAACATTAAAAATATTAAAAATTTATTTGAAAATAATGACCTAAAAGTAGAAAGACTATTATGTAAACCTCTTACTACAGGTATCAATCTAACAAATAAGAATAAAAATTTAAAAAATTTTTTTCTTTTAAACATTGATGATGAATTAAGCACCATATCAATTTATGAAAATTCTTCTCTAGTTTTTTTGAAAACTTTCCCGTTTGGAACAAATATTATTTATAGAGATTTATCCCAACTTTGTTCAATTAAAGATGCAGAAGCTAGATCAATGTTGCATGAATTAGACTTTAACAAAAAAAAAGAAAATGAAACAAAATATATAGATAAAAAATTTTTCAACGAGTCGCAATTTATCAAACTCAGTGTTTCACACTTTAGAAACATTGTTGAGTCAAGGATTGAAGAAATGATAAACTATTTATTTAATAAAAATTCTAACTTAAATTATTTTAAAAATAGACTTTCTCATATGTACTTAGCCTTCGAGAACAAATCATTTTTTGATAATCTTAGAGAGATGTTTAGTGATCGCTTGAATCTTGACACAGAGAAAATTAAACTAGAACCAATTACATCCGATGATCTCTCGCTTTTGGGTGCTGCAGAGTTAACTTTCAAGGGTTGGCACGCAGAGGCCATTCCTTATGTACAGGAAAAAAAATCACTATTTGCAAGTGTTTTTTCACGTCTATTTAAATAACTCTCACGGTAGTCTTTCGTAACATTAGTTGTCTTAAGGTTAAATTTCTATTTTTGTATAAAACTTACATGTGGGACAAAAATCAAAAAACATTAAATAGCGAGGTAAGCTTCTCAGGTATAGGTCTGCATTCAGGCGAAAGTATTGATGTGACGTTGACTCCAGCAAATTCAAATTCTGGAATAACTTTTAAAAGAACAGATTTAGAAAAAAATAATGAAGTTATAGCAAATTTTAAAAACGTATCTTCAGCAAAGCTTTGTACAAAAATAGAAAATGATTTTGGAGTAAGTGTCTCAACTGTAGAACATCTAATGGCTGCGTTTTATATCTGTGGTATTGATAATTTAGTTGTAAACCTTAATGGCCGAGAAGTTCCAATAATGGATGGATCTGCAAAAGACTTTGTTAGGATTATAAAAAATTGTGGTCTTAAAACTTTAAAAGGTAAAAGAAAGTTTGTAAAAATTAAAAAGAAAATAGAATTAAAAGAAGATGATAAGTTAATCAATATAGTTCCATCAAACAGCTTTGAAGTTAAATTTACCTTAGATTATAAAAAAAGTCCTTTAATTCAAACTCAAATAAATAGTGCAAATTTTAAAGATAAAAATTTAGAGGATATTTATACTGCTAGAACTTTTTGTTTATACGAGGATATAGAGGAAATTAAATCTATTGGTTTGGCAAAAGGCGGTTCTTTAGATAATGCCGTTGTAGTCCAAGGAGATAAGATTCTTAATGAAGGTGGACTTAGGTCAAAAAAAGAATTTGTAAATCATAAAATCCTGGATTTAGCCGGAGATTTTATGCTGTCTGGTGCAAGAGTCGTTGGTTTTGTAGAGTGCGTACATGGCGGACATGCTCTAACTAATAAATTTTTAAAAAAGATTTTTTCAGATAAAAGCAATTACAATATAGCTGAAAGCGAATCTTCCTCACCAAACGTAAGAAAAATCCTTCCACTTAACAAAAGACTTGCAGTAAACGCCTAGTTAAAAACTTAATTTTACCCAGACAGTTTTTTTTGTTATTAATTCATATATGTTGAAGTTTATATGTTTGGTATCTTTAATCTTTTTAACAACTTGTAATTCACCGGATAAAAAGTCCGAATTAAAATCTCTTCCAACCAAAGAGCAGGCTATACAAGTATACGAAGAAGGTTTGGAAGCCCTTGAAAGAGGAGATTATTATTTTGCTTCGAAAAAATTCAGTGAGGCTGAAATATTATTACCCCAATCAGATTGGGCCGCAAAATCTGCATTGATGGTTGGTTACTGTCTCTATTCTGTCAATTTTTATGACGAAGCAATTTTAAATCTTGAAAGATTTACCAAAACTTATCCAGCTAGCAAGAATTTAGATTATGTAAATTATTTAATCGCAATAAGTTATTACGAACAAATTCTTGATGAAGAGAAAGATGTAAAACCCGTTTTAAAATCTAAAGAAAAAATAGAACTTTTTTTAAAAAAATATCCAGATACGGATTATGCAATTGACTTAAGATATAAACTAGAACTAGTGATCAATCAATTGGCAGCCAAAGAGATATCCATTGCAAGATATTATATAAAGAATGAAAAATGGATTGCAGCAATAAACCGATTAAAGGTCGTGGTAGAAGATTACGATGATACAATTTTTATAGAAGAAGCTTTATTTAGATTAGTTGAAATATACTATAAAATTGGATTAGAAAACGAAGCTAGAGCAGCAGCTGTGTTACTAGGATACAATTATAATTCAAGCGAATGGTACAAACGATCATATGCAATATTAAATAAAGATTATTCGACTCAAATTCTTAAAAAGAAAAAAGAAGCAAAAGTTTGGTATGAAAAAGATGATTTAATAAAAAGAAAAATTAGAAAAATTTTCAGAAAAAATGAACGGTAAAATAAAAATATCAAAAATTTATCTCGAAAAATTAAAAAAATTTAACAGATTTAATAAAGCATACTTTGAAAAAGACACCCCGCTTATATCTGATTATGATTTTGATAATCTTAAAAGAGAGTTAATAAAATTGGAAAAAGAACATCCTTTTTTAAAGGGTTCGAGAGGTATTCAGGAAACGGTTGGGTATAAACCATCTAATAAATTTGAAAAAATCAAACACTCAAAGCAAATGCTATCTTTGGGAAATGCTTTTAACAAAGAAGATATGATAGATTTTAAAAAAAAAGTTAAAAATTTTTTAAATATTTCCTATGAAATTGAACTATCCTCAGAACCAAAGATAGATGGGATATCTGCGTCTTTAAGATATGAAGATGGAAAATTAGTTTATGGCCTATCAAGAGGAGATGGGATTTTTGGAGAAAACATAACTGATAATTTGTTAACCATAAGCGAAATACCAAAAAAAATAAATCATGCCCCGACAATTGTTGAAGTTAGAGGAGAGGTCTATATTGGAAAAAAAGATTTTGAAGAACTCAAAGATAAATTTGCTAATCCAAGAAATGCAGCCGGTGGTTCATTAAGACAAAAAGATTCTAGAGAAACCAAAAAAATACCCCTGAAATTTTTTGCTTACGGCATTGGGGAAATAAAACCACAGATTTTTAAAAATCAAACAAACTTACTTAAAAAACTAAAGTCCTGGGGTTTCGAAGTAAATTCTTATTGTAAAACAATAGGATCGATAGATGAAATCCAAAAAAATCATTCAGAGATTGAAAATCTCAGATCAAGATTGGATTACGATGTTGACGGAATAGTATACAAAGTTAATGACTTTGGTTTTCAAGAAAGACTTGGTTCAACATCTAATTCGCCAAGATGGGCGATTGCATACAAGTTCTCTTCGGTTAAAGCTTCTTCCAAAATAAGAGATATAGTTATTCAAGTTGGAAGAACCGGAGCTATAACTCCAGTTGCAAAAATTGATCCTGTTACAGTTGGTGGTGTCGTAGTTTCAAATGCAACATTACATAACGAAGATGAAATTGGAAGAAAAGATATAAGAGTCGGAGACATTGTAACTATTCAAAGAGCTGGCGATGTAATTCCTCAAGTTTTATCTGTCGACAAATCTAGAAGAGATAAAAATAGTAAAAAATTTATTTTTCCAGCAAAATGTCTTTGTGGTTCATTAACAAAAAAAGAAGTCAGCTTGACTACTAAAAAAACTGACGCTGTAAGAAGATGTATCAAAGGTTACGACTGCGATTTCACAGCAAGGGAAAGATTAAAACACATTGTTTCAAAAGATGCATTCGATATTGAGGGCTTAGGAAAAAAAGTAATTGATAATTTTTGGGACTTAAAATTTGTAAGGACACCAGCTGATATTTTTCGCCTAAACTATCAAAGAATAGAAAGTTTAGAAGGATGGGGAAAACTTTCAATTAAAAATTTGAAAAATGCGATCAATAATTCAAAAAAAATCGTTTTAGATAGATTTATTTATTCAATAGGAATTAGACATGTGGGACAAGAAAATGCAAAAATTTTAGCAGCATTTTTCAAGACAGATAAAAAATTTTCTGAATTATTTAACCAGAAGAAAAGAAAAGATGTTTTGAGCAATATATATGATCTTGATGGGATTGGAGATACACAGGTTAAGTCAATAGAAGATTTTTTTTCTAACCAGAAAAATTCTGACATTATTCGATCCTTGATGTCTGTTCTTAGTATAGAAAATTTTAAGAAAACAAATAAAAAAGGAAGGTTTAGTAATAAAAATATAATGTTTACAGGAGGATTTGAAAAAATGAGTAGATCAGAAGCTAAAGTTTTAGCAGAAGAAAATGGTGCTAAGATTCTTGGTTCGGTCTCTAAAAAATTAGATTACCTTGTTATAGGAAACTCAAAACCTACAAAGAAAAAAATAGATAAAGCCAAAGAACTCAAAATAGATTTGATTACTGAAGAAAAATGGTACGGGTTATTAAATAGGTGAACAAGCTTTTAATAATTCTTTTTTTTCTTTTAAGTTCATGAATTTAGATAAATTTCTTTCTACTTTTTTGTGATAATCGTTTATCCACTTTATCTCTGCTGTATTTAAGATTTTTTTGTTTATTAGATTTTTTTCAATTGGAGCCACAGTTAATTCCTGAAATTTATTTTTTTGAATACAAACGAGGTTTTCAATTCTTATACCAAAGTCTCCTTCTTTGTAATATCCTGGCTCATTAGATAAAATCATACCATTTTTTAAATTTACTTTATTATTTTTTGACAATGATTGTGGTCCCTCATGAACATTTAAAAAATAACCGACACCATGACCAGTTCCATGAGGATAATCTAATTTTATTTCCTTTAAAAATCTTCTGGCATTTCTATCTACTTGTGACCCTGTTGAATTTTTTTTAATTTTAAAACTTGAAACAGCAATGTGTCCTTTTAAAACACGAGTATAAATCTCTTTTACATAGTTTGATTTATTATCTAAGGAAATTGTTCTAGTTACATCAGTAGTTCCAAAAGAATATTGCCCCCCCGAATCTACAAGATATAATTCTCCCTTTCTTAAGGTTCTGTTTGTTTTTTCAGAAGCTTTATAGTGAATTATCGCACTATTGGGACCTGCCCCGGAAATTGTATCAAAACTTGGAAATTTATATGAAGAATTCATTTTTCTAAAATTTTCTAATTTTTTTTGTGCTGATATTTCTGTAATTATTTTTTTCTTAAAATTTTTCTTTATCCAAAATAAAAATTTAGTTAAAGCTACACCATCTGCTAAATGACTCTTTTTCATATTTTTTATTTCAGTATTATTTTTAATTGATTTAAAGAAATGGATTGGATCTGTTTTCTCAATAATTTTATTTTTCTCTCTCAATAAACTCTTATAAAAAAACGAACAAGACAAACTGTCTAACCAAATTTTTTTTCCGGATATACGATTTAGTGTTTTTTCGAAAATTTTTTCATCGTAAATACGTATTTTAATTTTTTTTATGTTTGCTAATTTTTTTGGTGTTGCAAAAAGTTTTGCCTCTCCCTTTTTGTCTAATAGCAGTCTGGCGTTTGGAATAGGTGAGTGAAGTGCATCATGGCCCCTAATATTTAAAATCCAAGCAACATTTTCAGGAGCTGTTACTAATAAGTAGTCAGTATTATTTTTTAATAGGACACTTTTAACTAGAGCAATCTTTTTTTCAGTAGCTTTACCTGCCTTTCTTGTGGAAAGAGAATAGAAAGGCTTTAACAATTCTTTAGGTTTGTTAGGCCAATTCAAGTCTACTAAGTTTTGTTTGATAGATTTTAGATTTATATTTTTAACTTTAAAGAGAAACTTAAGTTGTTTTTCAGTATGTAACTTTGGATCAAAACCAAGGACAATTTTCTTATTAGGTTTTAGTATATCCCTAGGAAATTTATTAGGTATCGTTACAATCTTGAAACTCTTACCTGATTGGTAGCGAGCCTGAATTGTGTATCTCCCGTCTACAAAAAGGTAATTTTTATTTTTTAAAATTATTGCAAATCCAGCCGAACCAGAAAAATTTGAGATAAATTTCAATCTATCCTTAGAAGAATGTATATACTCATTAAAATATTCATCATTTTTTGGAACTATATATCCATCAATCCTATATTTTTTGAAGAACCTTTTGAAATTTTTCATTATTTGATTAATTTTTTTTTAAGTCTAGCCCACCCAGGACTTCTATATTCTTCATTGTCATCAAAAAGTTTGTCCTGATCGAAATCAAAATCGTCAGATACTTCTTTTTCAGACTCTGCATTTTTTTCTACGCCCTCTTCTGGAAGTTCGCTCACAAATCTGGACGGCAAACTATCCATCCATTCACCGTGCCAGGCTCTTTGTGTTGCGAAAGATATGTGAGCATTTTTTTTAGCTCTGGTTACCCCAACATATGCTAGCCTTCGTTCTTCTTCCAAAGCAAAATCTCCTTTTTCTTCTAAAGATTTTTGGTGAGGAAACAAACCTTCTTCCCATCCAGGTAAAAACACTGTATCAAATTCCAAACCTTTTGCTGCATGCATCGTCATAACATTTACCCTTTCATCGCCCCAGTCCTGATCAATTGATGTGGCCAAAGCAACATGCTCTAAGAATCCTTGTAAATTATCATAATCATGCATTGCTCTTAAAAGTTCTTTTAAATTTTCTATTCGATCTTCATTTTCTAAATCTTTTTTATTTTTTAACATTGCTGAATATCCAGACTCATCTAAAATAATTTTTAATAAATCATAATGTTTATTCTTTTTTAAGTCTGATCTCCATTTGCTTACTAATTCCAAAAGATTTTTTATTACAGATTTTACTTTTGGCTTTAATTGATTTAATTGAAGTAATTTGCGCGCAGAGTCTTCTAAACAAATTTTATTTTTAAAAGAAAATTCATGCAACTGTTTTATTGTTGAGTCTCCCAGACCTCTACGTGGTGTATTTATTATTCTTTCAAAAGCCAAATCGTCAAATTTTTGATTAATAATCCTTAAATAACAAATAGCATCTTTTACCTCAGCTCTTTCGTAGAATTTAATGCCACCTATAATTCTATAATTTACTCCTATTTTTAGAAATCTCTCTTCAAATTCTCGAGTTTGATATATGGCCCTTACAAGTATTGCGATATCATTTAAAGAAATTTTTTTTTTAATACTTTCTTCGATAATATTACAAACTTCACGGGCCTCTTCTTTTCCATTCTTGTAACAATTTAATTTTACCAAATCACCTTTATCACCATCAGTCCAAAGTTTTTTACCCAAACGATCTTTGTTGTGAGAGATCAAAAAAGACGCAGAATCTAAAATGTTTTTCGTTGATCTGTAATTTTGCTCTAGTCTAAAGATTTTGCAGCCAGGATAGACTTTATCAAAGCCTAAAAAATTTTTTATTTCCGCTCCCCGCCAGCTATAAATTGATTGATCATCATCACCTACACAGCATAAATTTTGATTTTCATTTACTATTAGGTTTAACCATTTATTTTGAATGAAATTTGTATCCTGATATTCGTCTACAAGTATGTACTTGAAATTATTTGAATAAGTTTTTCTAATATCGGGGTTTTTTTCAAATAATTTTACACAATAAAGAATCAAGTCTCCAAAATCACAAGAATTTAAATCTCTAATTTTATTTTGATAAATTTTATAAACTTTTAAAATTTGATTTTCAAAAATATGTTTTTTAGAGGTTTTAACCTCATCAGGAAGTAGACCTTTATTTTTCCATTTATCGATAAAAGCCAATATAAATTGAGGAGATATTTTCTTTGCATCAATATTTTCAGCTTTTGAAATATTTTTAATTAATTTTTTTTGATCGTCTGTATCTAAAATTGTAAAATTACTTTTAAGTCCGACTGCCTCAGCGTGTCTCCTTAAAAATTTAACACTAATTGCATGAAAAGTTCCTAGCCATGGAAGGGAGCTTAATTTTCCGCCTAAATTTTTTACTACTCTGTCCCTCATTTCTTTTGCCGCTTTATTTGTGAAAGTTACACACAGTATCTGATTAGGCCATGCTTTTTTCTCTTTAACTATATACGCTAATCTGGATGTAAGTACTTTTGTTTTCCCAGATCCTGCGCCAGCGACAACAAGTGTCGGGCCTTCTGTGTTTAAAACAGCTTTTTTCTGTTCTTCGTTTAGTTCATTTAAAAAATCTTTCATTATGAATTACTTTATTTTTAATCTTATAGTGCTTATAAAACAATGCTATGAAAAGTTCAGCTATTAAAATAGTTAAATCATACCTAAATAAAAAAAATGTTAATAATTTAAAAAAAATTTTAACACCCAGAAACATTATAATTGGCATAAGTCTTTTTATTGTAATCTGGATATTTTTTTATCTTTTGAGACCCATTTTTTTTGATTATGATTTAAAAAAGGACATTTTTAAAAAAAAAATAGATAATTACTTAAATGTTCAGTCAGATATTCAGGGTCAAATATCCTATTATTTTTTCCCACGCCCAAGAATTGTAGTAGAAAACTTAAAACTTAATTTTTTAAACTCCAAGGCAAAACCAATAGCTATAGAAAAAAGTAATTTTATAATTTCGATTTCTAAACTTAATTCTTTGGAGAAAATACAAATTAAAAAAACCTATATATCCAATCAGAGCATAAGGATATCCCCAGAGCAATTAAAAAACTACTTGTATTATTTTCAAGAATCTTTTGTTGAAAATTTTGTTTTAAAAAATTGTGAAATTTTATTTTCAGATCCTAGAGATAATGAGATTCCAATAAAAAATTTCAATCTTAAAAATACCTTTAAAAAAAATAATAAAAAGATTTCTGCGAAAGGAATATTTTCACAAAATAAATTTAAAATGAATTTTTCAGGTGATAAAAATAAAGAAAAGTATCTAGATTTTATATTTCCAAATTTAAATACATACTTAAAAATAATTTTTGATAAAGATAGCAATCTAGATAAAACATCTGGAAAATTAAAATTAAAAGTTCTAGATAATATTTTTATAATAAATTTTGATAGGGATGAAATTTATAAAATTACAGATTCTTTCTTTAGAAACAAATTTTTAAACTCAAAATTGGAAGGTAGTGTTAATTTTAAAGAAAATTTCTTTTTTGACCTAAATCTTACAATAAATCAAATTAACTTGAGGAAACTTTTTTTATATTACGATGCCGCTACAAACGTAAAAAATACCAGTCATATAAATATAAGTAAAAAGATTAATGGCAAAGTAAATATAACTTCTAAACGAACTGATTCTTTCCTTGGAAAAATAGAAGATACAAATTTAATAATGTTTTTTGAAAATGGAGATTTAAAGATAAAAAATGGATCGACAAGTTTAGGGAATAATAGCAAAGTTAAATTTAATTTTTCTCTTTTGGGAAAAGGCAAAAATCAAAAAATCAATTTTTTCATTAATTTTTCTTCTGACAAAGGAAAAAAATTTTTAAGGAAATTTAACATTGACTCAGAAGGAGAAGATTTAAGTTTTAATGCATTTGGGACAATAAACATAATCAAGAAAAAAATTACATTCACAAATCTATTTGCAAATAAGCAAAAAATTCCAGTTCAAGATATTAAAACCATAGAAAACTTATTCAATGAATATGTAATTAAAGACAACGTGTGGGATTTTTTAGACTTTTTTAAAATTAAGAAATTTACCCAAGAGATTTACAAAAGTTTATAATAAAATTATTTATTTGGCCTAGTCATTTTTTTCGGATCCACCATTTTATTAAATTCTTTTTCATTAATAAGTCCAGATTTTATAGCTTCTTCTTTTAACGTTGATCCATTTTTATGTGCTGCCTTAGCAATTTTAGCAGCGTTATCATAACCTATTTTTGGAGATAGAGCTGTGACAAGCATCAGAGAATTATCTAGTAAAGATTTAATTCTTTTTTTGTCTGCTTTTAAACCTTTTATGCAATAATTAGAAAAAGCCTTAGCGGAATCGCTCATTATATTTATTGACTGTAAAATATTATGAATTATTAAAGGCTTAAAAACATTTAGCTCAAAGTGTCCATGAGATCCTGCCATAGTAATACCATTGTGATTTCCTATGACTTTTACACAAACCATCGTTACAGCTTCACATTGGGTGGGATTCACTTTTCCTGGCATTATAGAAGACCCTGGCTCGTTTTCAGGAAGAATAAGTTCACCGTATCCTGCTCTAGGTCCAGATCCTAAAAACCTTATATCGTTTGCAATTTTCATTAGGCAAACAGCAGCAGTATTCATTGTACCAGAGAAATTTACTATCGAGTCATGCGAGGCTAAAGCTGCAAATTTGTTTTTAGCTGGTTTAAATGGCAGTTTCGTTATTTTTTTAATTTCTTTTACAACTTTTTTATCAAAGTTCTTCTTGGTATTTAAACCAGTTCCAACAGCCGTACCGCCTTGTGCCAAAAAATAAATTTCATTTAAAGCTTTTTCTATCCTTGTAATACATTTTTTTAATTGTGAATGATATCCTGAAAATTCTTGGCCTAAAGTTATCGGAGTAGCGTCTTGCAGGTGTGTTCTTCCTAATTTAACAATTTTACTAAACTGTTTAACCTTTCTAAATAATTCCTTTTCTAATAATTTAAGAGAAGGCAATAATTTATTTGTTGCTTTCATAGCAATTGCTATGTGCATAGCCGTTGGAAAAACATCATTTGTTGATTGAGATTTGTTAACATGGTCGTTAGGGTGAACTGGTTTTTTTGTTCCCATTTTACCACCCATCATTTGTATTGATCTGTTTGATATTACTTCATTAACATTCATATTTGTTTGAGTACCGGATCCAGTTTGCCATACTTTAAGCGGAAAATTATCAGAATGTTTACCCTTGATAATTTCATCAGCAGACTTAACAATATATTTACATAATTTTTTATCCAAATCACCATTTTTTGCGTTTACAATTGCTGCTGCTTTTTTAATTATTGCGATGGATTTTATTAGAACAGGTCTTACAAGAAAATCACCGATGTCAAAGTATTTATTAGATCTTTGAGTTGATGCGCCCCAATACTTATCACCAGGCACTCTAATTTTTCCGATCGAGTCGTATTCTGTTCTATATTTCATTGATGTATTCGAGTTATATTATACATGTGATATTATTATAAATAAATTATAACTGTGAGGATTTTATGACAAACTTTAAAGATGTTAAAAAATTTATGGAAACTTTTGGTCAAGAAGTTAAGACAAAAGCAGAGTTTCCATCGGATAAAATAGTCAAATTAAGGTACGATTTAATAAAAGAAGAATTAGATGAGTTTGGGGAAGCTATAAAGTCGAGAAACTTGACAGAAGTTGCTGATTCGTTAACAGATATTCTGTATGTGGCATACGGAGCAGGAATTGCATTTGGTATAGATTTGGACAAATGCTTTGACGAAGTACAAAGATCAAATATGAGTAAGCTCGGAGCGGATGGCAAACCCATTTATAACGAAAATGGAAAAGTTATGAAGGGACCAAATTACTTTAAACCAGATTTATCAAAGTTTACAAGCTGATTAAAAAGTAAATAATGATAACTTATTTTATACCATTTTATAACGAAGAAAAAAAAAATATTAAGAACTTCTTAAGGTCATTAAATTTTTTCATCAAGACGGACAATCAAAATAATTATATTATTGTAGATGATGGCAGCGTTGATAAAACAAAAAAAATTTTAGAAACTTTTATAAGCAAGCTTGAGAAAAGACACAAAAAAAGAATTAAATTTTTTAACAATAAAACTAATAGAGGAATAGGATACTCTTTTAAAGTTGCCATTAAAAATTGTAAAACAAAATACATAATGACATTACCAAGTGATAATGACCTTCCTTTCTTAAACTATAAAAAATATATCAAGAGTAAAATAGATTTAATTTTATTTTATCCTATCAATTTAGAAAAATACTCCAGAAACAGATATCTTTTATCAATGCTATTTAGATTAATTTACTGCTACATTTTTAATCTTAAAATACATTACATCCAAGGACCATTTATTGCTAAAACAAATTTGTTAAAAAAAATAAATATAAATTCAAATCGCTTTAGTTTTTGGTCAGAGGTTAATGTTAAATTATTAAACCAAAATATCAGATATAAAGAAGTACCTTTAGTTTTCAATAACAATTCAAAAATAGACCGAACAGTATCACTAAAAAATTTTTTAGAAGTTGTGTTCAAATTTATTTTGCTATTTCTTGATGTTAAGTTGTTTAATAGGTCTAAATACTCAAAACCTGCAAAAAAGATCTATAACTAATGTTTTTAAAACTGGTCATAAATAACTTTTTAATTTTAATTGTTTTTCAAATTTTTATATTCAATGCTTTAAATTTAAAAAAATCTTGGTTTTTACAAACTCTTATAATTTATTCTCTAATATGTGTTTATAATTATAATATGAGCTTCAATTTAGAGAATAGTTTTGACTATTTTCTGCTAAATGCATCCTTTGTTGTTTCATACATTCTTTTTTTAACGTTAGTTTTTAACGATAGTCCCTCGATAATTTATTTAAAAAAAAACAAAAAATTATTTCTTAAAAAAAAATTTATTAAAAATAGACTAATTTTGATGAGGAAAGATAAGTTAATTATCAAAAATAGAGTTACTACGAAGGGAATGCTTGCTCACAAATTAGTAATTTTATTAAGCACAACTTTATTTAAAGACTAAATGTTAGAAAAAATTATACTTTTTATTTTAATAACTTTTTTGTTAAATCAGTTACCATTAAATTCGAAAAATAAAATATTTTTAAATATATCTATTGGAATTTTAATTTCAATAATTCTTGAAAAAGATATCCTACAAAGAATTGAAACAATATTTTTATTTTTAACATACTATTTTATTGTGATGAACGTCTATACTACAAGATACAGTTCTATTAGGTTCATGATACTAGACAAAATGTTAAAAAATGAGAAAATTCCTAATGAAATTTGGCTTTTTAAAAATAGGGCACAAAGGATAAGAAAAAAGTCAACGTTTATGTCTAAGAGTCTATTTGAGACAGTTTATATACCAATAATTTTTTTTAAAAAACTATTTAAAATTCAATAATTTTTAATTTTACAAAAATAGTCTAATATAAACTTATCATAAGGCACTACTTTTTTAATTTTGTAAAAATTTTTTGAATTAAAAAATTTCATTTTTTTTCCTTCGCCAACCTTTATTTTTTTTATAAATCTTTTGAAATTTCTTATTTTATATGTATAAAAATATCTTTTTATTCTTTTTTTTTTAGGATGTAAAAAAAAACTAAATTCTGAAAAAAAGACAATATCTTTTTTATTTAATTTAATATTTGTTTCTTCGTAAAACTCTCTAACAGCGGTTTCTTTTGGAGTTTCTCCAAATTCTTTTGCACCACCTATACAGCCCCAATGCAAAGGATAAAAAATTTTCTTAGTATTTGATCTAAATTGTAATAAAATTTCTTTTTTCTGATACGGTATTATAACTGAGGCATCCTTGGCATTTTTGCCTATATTCTTTGACACAAATTAATTCCTTATAATCTTTTTTAATGACAATAAATTTTTTATTCTAAAGTCAGGTTTGTATTTATTCATACTTGTTTTTTTTTTGTCCCTATTAATTAATATTGTTGTGCATCCACTTTTTTTCCCTGCACCAATATCTCTCCAGCTATCCCCAATCATATAAGATTTTTTTAGATTTAGTTTAAATTTTTTTTCTGCTAATTTTATCATTCCATTTCTAGGTTTATAACATTTACAATTTTTTTCAATTTCTAAGCACTCACAACTGTAAATTATTTTGATAGGGATTTTATTTTTTATTTTTTTATTTATGAAATTATTAAAAGATTTCTTTTGGATCTTTTTTTTTATATCAGGTTGATTAGTCGTGATTATAAGAAAATATGATTTAGTAAAATAATTTAATATATTTATATCTTTGTATATTTTTAATTCTTTAATACTGTAAGGAGGTCTTTTTTTATTTCTATTAACTTTTAAAGCTTTATTTAAAGTACCATCACGGTCAAGAAATATTGCTCTATTATTTTTTACCACTTAGTTTTATTTATTTGAAGAGTTGGATGAGTGACCAATAAATGCCAAACAAGCACCTGAAAAGTTTCAGTAACTGGTGTAATAAATTTTTTATTGTTTACATTTACCAAGATAGCCGCATTTGAGTTTTTATATGCAAATCCATCTTTCCTTCCAATAATAGATATAACTTTAGATCTTTTCTTTTTGGCATATTTTATGGCCTTAATTAAATTTACTGAAACCTTCTTTTTTAAATTTCCCCCTCCTACAGAAAAAACCATAAGAGTATCTTTTTGATTTAATCCTGATAATTTTAAGTATGAATCAAAAACAGTTTCAAAACCCTCATCGTTTGTTTTAGCTGTTATTTCAGTAATATTATCTACGGGGGAGTAAGCATCTATATTGCAGAGTTTTCTGAAGTCACTTGCAGCATGAGAAGCATTGCCCGCGCTTCCTCCAACACCAATAATAAATAGTCTTCCCTTGCTTTTTCTCAGGTCTTTTAAAATTTTTACACACCTATTTAGTTGATCAAATTTAATTGTTTTTAAAGATTCTTTAAAGCTTTTAAGATAAATTTCTAAAAATTTATTTGTCATTTTCCAAAATTGTCCAAAAATAATACCCTGTATATCCGGCTTCATTAAATAGTTCAATCCATTGATTGGGTTTTAAATATGTTTTAGCTGTTAACATCCAATCTTTGAAAATTTCAAGTTCATTTTCATTTCGATAAGCGTCTACCTGTATAAAGGCATTACCTGACGAGACTCTCTGAATTTCTTTTATTGCTTTTTTGCAATCTTCCATTTCAAGATTATGAATTGTGTTTATACATATTACTGCATCAAAAGAATTTTTTTCAAAATCTAATTTTTTACAATTACCCTGTATAATTTTATTTTTTACTTCTTCCGGTGCACACGAAATTGCATAATTTGATATTTCCAAACCTTGAAGGTGGATCCCAGGGTTTGTTTTAAGCATATCATAAAGCAAATAACCTTTAGCACAACCAATGTCCAAGAAACGAGAGCCCTTTTTTAAACCAAAAATTTCTATTATTTTTTTTGCTACTTCCTTCCATCTGCCATCGTATCTGTAACCGCCATATCCTTGTTCTCTATTACCATCAAAATATTCTTCACCAAACTTCATTGCAATTTTTCTATTAATTTCTTTATTTTTTTTTCTAGATCCAATATCTCTTTTGATTCTCGGAAAAGTATTTAACAGGTTAAGTTCTCTAAGAGCCATTTTTTAAATAAAAATATTTTATTTTTTTAATCATATAATCAAGTTGTTTCTTGCTTAAAAATTGATGAACAGGCAAAGTCAATAGGTTTTTTGCCTGATTTTCAGAATTTTTTAAATTCAAAAATTTTTTTGAATTATTTCTATAAGGTTTTTGTTTGTGTAAAGGGACCGGATAATGAATTTTTGTTTCTATTTTATTTTTTTCTAAATATTTTTTTAGTTCATTTCTTTTTTTGCAAAGTATCATATATAAAGCGTACGTTTCTTTGTGATGTTTTAATCTTTTTGGAATTCTAACAAATTCTGATATTTCTCTTAAATTTTTGTCAAGATAATCAGCGTTTAATCTCCTTTTTTTTAGATTGTAATCAAGTTTTTTTAGACCCTCGAGAGCGACCACTGCTTGAAGTGGTTGAATCCTATTATTTACACCCCAAAAAGAAATTTTATCTCTACTTATCATTCCATGATTTCTATATTTTTTTAACCAATTAAAAATATTTTTATTATTTGTTACTACTGCACCCCCATCGCCCATAACATTTAATGACTTTAGTGGATGCATGCTAAACGCATTTACATTTCCGAAAGTACCAGGTGATTTTTTATTTATTTTTGCTCCAATACCCATGCAAGCATCTTCTATTAGGTACAATTTATATTTTTTTGCTATTGCTAGAATTTTATTCATTTCTGGAGATGCACCAGCCCAATGAACCGGCATAATCGCTTTAGTTCTTTTGTTAATTAAGCTTTTAATTTTTTTTGTTTCTATTTGATATCTGCTATCCACATCACACAAAATAGGTTTTGCACCCACAGCATATATAGCCCCGGCTGTTGCATAAAATGAGTTTGTTGCAGTTATCACTTCATCGCCTTTACCAATGCCTAATGATTTTAAACAAAGAATTAAAGCATCCGTTCCATTATTGGTAGAAATACAATATTTTGCCCCTATGTATTTTGAAAACGTTTTTTCAAATTTATTTACATACGTTCCCAAAGTAAATTCGCTAGTTTTTATTAATTTTTTCCACTCTTTAAGAATTTTAGATGGATTTTTAAATTCGTATGGTAAATAGTTATAAGGAACAAACATTATTTATCAAAATACAAGGTTATGAAAGTTAAATTAATTGATTTAATTGAAAGATACAAGGAGGAAAAAAAAGAATTAATTTCCTGCTTCAAAAATACTGTTTCAAAGGGACATTTAGTTTTAACTAAAGAAGTATCTGATTTTGAAAAGCAAATAAATAAATATACTAAAACTAAATTTTGTGTTGGCTTAAACTCTGGTACAGATGCTTTAATGATGGCTTTGTGGGCAAAAAAAATAAAGAAAGGAGATGAAGTTATTACAACTTCTAAATCATTTGTTGCAACCGCAGGAGCAATAAGCCATTTGGGCGCCAAACCCGTTTTTGTGGATGTTGGAGACGATCTAAATATAAATCCAAAATTAATTGAAAAAAAAATAACAAAAAAAACTAAGGCCATAGTCCCAGTCCATTGGACCGGAAGAATTTGCGATATGGATACGATTAACAAAATTGGAAAAAAATATAAAATTGATATTATAGAGGATGCTGCCCAAGCCATGGGCGCTTATTATAAAAATAAACATGCAGGACAGTTTGGTAATACAGCAATATTTTCAACTCATCCACTCAAGAATCTTAATGCATTAGGAGATGGAGGATACTTGATAACAAATAACAAAAAAGAATTTGAAAAAATTAAAATTTTTAGAAATCACGGACTAGTATCTAGAGACCGAGTTGAGTCATTTGGTGTTAACTCAAGACTAGATAGTTTGAACGCAGCTGTGCTTTCATTTAGGCTCAAAAAGCTCAGATCAATAATTTCTAGAAGAAGAAATAATGTAAAAATTTATAGGAATTTTTTAAAGGACAACTCAATTCCAAAAGAAAATTTATTTTTTCCAGAAGAAAAAATTCACGAAAAAAGTTCTTACGTTATGTTTATTGGTTTGTGTAGGAAAAGGGACCTTTTACAAAAATTCTTAAATTCCAAAGGTATCCAAACACTTGTTTATTATGGAACGCCACTACATTTGCATCCCGCTTCAAAGAAATTTGGATACAAAATTGGGGATTTTCCAAAGGCCGAAGCAATATGTAATAAAGTTTTAGCTTTTCCTCACCACCAACATCTAAAGAAAAAACATATAGAGTTTGTTTGTGATAACATAAAAAAATTCTATAATAAATATTAATGAAAAATATTTACACTAAAAAAAATTTAGAAAAGTTATATCTTATTCGTCTCGTCGAGGAAGAAATTGCAAGAAGGTATAAGAAAGAAAAAATGAGATGTCCGGTTCATCTATCAATTGGTCAAGAATCTTGTGCTGTTGGTGTATGTAGCAATTTAAAAAATGAAGATATTGTATTTAGTAATCATAGATCACATGCACACTATTTGGCAAAGGGAGGAAATGTTCAAAAAATGATAGATGAAATTCATGGTAATGAAAATGGATGTATCGGAGGGAGAGGAGGGTCAATGCATTTACAAGACATAAGTAAAAATTTTTTTGCTTCAATTCCTATTGTTAGTAGTTCGGTTGGATTGGCAACAGGAACTGCCTTTGCACAAATGAGAAGAAAAAAAAATTCTATAACTTGTGTTTTTACAGGTGACGCGACAATGGACGAAGGAATAGTCCATGAGTCTTTAAATTTTTCATCAATATTTAATTTACCAATTTTATATGTGTGCGAAAATAATTATTATTCCATATTTACCCATGTCAGAGATAGACAGACAAGTTCAGATTTTACAAGATTCGCAAGATCTCACAAAATTAAATCAGCTAGAGTTAATGGAAACAAATTAGATCATGTTATGAAAGCAACAGAAAAGGCAATCAAATATATTAAAAAAAATAAAAAACCTTTTTTTCTTCAGCTTGACACTTATAGATTTTTGCAGCATTGCGGACCATCCAGCGATGATAATCTTAACTATAGAGATAAAAAAGAGCTGAATTATTGGTTTAACCTCGACCCTATAAAATACTACGAGAAGCTTTTGGTTCAAAAGAAAATTTTAACTCTAAAAGATTTGAGAAATAATAAATTTCAGATGAAAAAAGTTATTAAAAAAATTTTTGATAAATCTGAGAATACTAAACTACCAAATCCAAACTTAGCATCAAAATATGTCTACAAAAACTAAAAGAACAACGGTAGCAGAAACTATAAGGGAAACTTTAATCCATTCAATGAAGAAAGATAAAAACATTATTTTATTTGGTGAGGGGATTGACGACGGGGCAGCAATGTTTAAAACAACCAAAGGATTAACAAAGATATTTGGATCCAAAAGAGTTTTTGAAATGCCTCTTTCAGAAAATCTTTTTGTAGGAGCAGCAATTGGCGCTTCAATGTTAGGCGATAAGGTAATAATAAATTTACAAAGGGTTGAATTCGCTCTTTTAGCTCTTGAACAAATAATAAACAATGCTGCTAAAACCTTTTATGCATCCAATGGAAAACATAATGTTCCAATTGTAATAAGATTGGTAGTTGGAAGAGGATGGGGACAAGGACCTGCGCATGGGCAAAGTCTAGAAACATTATTTTCATCTATTCCTGGATTAAAAGTTTTCATGCCTTGTTTTCCAGAAGAAACTAAGAACTTGTTATTCGAAGCTATAAACGATCCAAATCCAGTAATATTTATTGAAAATAGATGGTGTCATTATAATTTTGGCAAAACGAAAAAAAAATTTAAAAAGAAAAATCCTTCAATTATAAAACTATCTTCAGGAAAAGACCTAGCAATAGTTTCAACAGGGTATAACACTAGTATTGTTCAGGGAGTTACTAAAATTTTAAAAAAATTCAATATAAGTGTAGAACACTTTCACATAAGTAAATTAAAACCTCTGAATATCAATAAGTTAATAAGACCAATTAAAAAAATTAAAAAATATATTTTACTGGATAATGGAGTAAAAGAATTTGGTTTTTTTGCTGAAGTAAATAGTTTATTAAACGAAAAATTAAATGGTATCAGGTTGAAGCAAATAAGACTAGGACTTCCAGACCACCCAATTCCTAGTTCAAGAGGTCTTGTTAAAAACGTATATATAAATGGCAGCACATTAATAAAAAACTGTATAAAGTTATTGAATATTAATAAAGCAACTGGTAACAAAATCTTGAGGGAATATTCAAAAATTGAAAAAAGTAGTTCAGTTGATACCCCAAATGAAAACTTTAAAGGACCATTTTAAATGAAATATTTATTTATTGGTGGAGCAGGAGGATTTGCATTACACACTATTGAAAAAATACTAAATTTACCTGAAACTGAATTAGTTATTTCTACTGGAAGAAGCCCAGTTAGATCAAAAGCATTTAGGTTACCTGAAAATAAAAAACATATTTATAAGCAAATTCACCTTACTTTTGAAACTGATAAATTAATAAAAATTATTAACGATTATAAGCCAGAATATATACTCAATTTTGCTGCTTTAGCATATGCAACTTCGTGGTACGACTCTCACAGATACTACGATACTAATATAACTGCTGTTGCTAAAGTTGCTGAAGCCTTATATGAAAAAAAATTTTTAAAACAATTTCTTCAAATAGGTTCTTCTGAAATTTATGGTGCTACAAGCAAACCAGCAAAAGAGACTGACCAGCCCAATCCTACAAGTCCTTATTCAATCTCAAAATTAGCTACAGATTTACATCTATTAAGTTGCTATAGTCACAATGGTTTTCCAGCAAATATAATCAGACCAAGTAATTGCTATGGAAGGTATCAGCTAATGTATAGATTGATTCCAAAAGCAATTTTTATGGCTATAAAAGGTGAAAAATTTCCTCTAGAAGGCGGCGGAATTGCTGAAAAATCTTTTATGCATGCATACGATTTAGCGGATGCAATATTAAAAATATTGAACTCTAAAAAATATGGACAGATATATAATGCCGGTTCAAACAAGCCAATTAAAATGAGAGAAATTGTAGAAGTTATCTCTGAATTAATGGATATAAAATTTAAAGACTTCGTCAAAGAAGTGCCCGGCAGAAGTACAGAAGATGCAAGATATTGGATTGATAGTAGCAAAATAAAATCAGAGATGAATTGGGAACCAAAGATTACTCTTAAAGAGGGAATAAAAGATGTAATAAAGTGGATAAAAGATTACAAAGATCTTCTAGAGGATGAGCCTAAAAAATTTGAACTTAAGGCTTAATTTTAAACTAATTTATTTAAACCTTCATCAATATTTTTCAAAGATTTAGTGTTTATAAATTTTAATACTTTCAAGTTTTTAAAATATCTTCTAGTAGGATTATTTTTATTATTTATAAATTCTATTGAACCTCTGTATTTATATTTATTGTAAAAGAGCTTTACTATTTTTTTCGCTATATCAATAAACTTATAAGATTTTACAGAGGAAATATTTAGAGTTCCTGTTATTTTGTGCACAATAACCGTATCAATAATTTTAACTAAATCATCAATAAACAAATGACTCCTGACATCCTGCCCTTTTCCAAAAATTTTTATTTTTTCATTATTTTTGAGCTGTTTAAAGAATCTATTAGGACCATAAGAATTGTGTGTATCCCCTTTCCCGTAAACAGCAACAGGCCTTAAAATAACATAGTTATTTTTTGAAATTTTCATTTTGACAATTCTCTCTCTTTTTAGATGCATAGAACCATATAAATCTTGAGGATTAGGTCTAGTTTTATCATAAATATATTTATCGTTCATACTATAAACTGCATCACTGCTAACATAGATGAAATGTCCAATGTATCTTTTTGGAAAATTCTTAAAAAAATTATTCATCATTAAAATATTTTTTTTAAATGTCTTTTTGTCTTTGCCCTTATCAGGAGTTAATGTTGATAAAAATACTATAATATATTTATTCTTTTTAATTTTTTTTAATTTTTTTGAACTAGACTGACTAAGCAAATTTACGTCCTTTGAAGAAAAAGCAATAAATTTGGATTGTTTTTTTTTCAAAAATTTTATTAATTTATTTGCAACGAAACCTTTTTTTCCACAAACTAAAATTTTCATAGATTAAAATATTTTTGTTTTTTAATATTCAAATTTTTTTTGTCCACTATTTTAAAAGGATCCACTATTGCTTTAATATTGCTATACTTAGAGAATTTAATTTTTTTATATTGAGTATTTTTATGAAAAATAATTATAGCATTTGATCTCAACAAAACTTCATTTAAGTTAACAAATTTATATTTATTTTTACAATCAAGTAAATTACTTTTAGCGTCATGAATTATACATCGGCTTTTTTTGATTTTCGATATAGCCGCAATAGATGGAGAATTTTTATATGATATTGTATTTTCTTTATAAGTAAAACCAAGAATACCCACAAGAGTCTTCTTTTTTAAAAACTTTTTAATTTTTAAAAAAGGCCAGCTTTTATTTTTGTTACTTATAGAAATAAATTTGTTTATAAGGCTGTAATCAAGCTTATTCCTTTTTTTTATAAGGCCTATTGAGACAAGGTCTCTTTCAATATTTCCTCCAGATATTCCTAAACCTGGGTTAAGATAAGAGTATTTAGAAATCCTTTTGTCCAAAACTAATGCTGCCTTTATTTTGCTCCAGTCAGCTCCGAATTTCTGAGATAATTCGTTTAGATAATTTGTTGTAGTTAGTTGAGATGCCAAAAATATATTTATATATGCTTTTGTAAGCTCAGATTCTTCATAAGTCATCTCTATAAGCGGACACCTATAAGCCATTAAAAATCTTCTTAAACCAGGATGTATTTTTTGCCCAGAAGAGTTCTTACCTAGCACAATCCTTTCAGGATTCATTGCTCTTTTAACTCCTTGGCCAAATATTAATGTTTCAACAAAATGATATAAATTTTTTTTATTCCAATTTAACTTTCTACAGAATGTTACAGGAACTTGACTCATAACAACCAAAACTTTCTTATTTTTGTAACGATGAATTTTTTTTATTAATTTTTTAATTTTGATTTGATTTGGTTTGTTTAATCTATCAGTCTCCAAATCCTGTGCTAGGAAAATTATTTTTGAACTTTTTATCTTATTAAAGTTTGATGTTATGGATAAATTATTTCTATACTTAAGGAGTATTTTATCTAAATTATTTTCAAAAATATTTTTTTTATTTTTAAAAAGATTAATTGATTTTTCAAAATCAAAAATATTTACCCTGTATCCTTTTTTAAGAGCAGAGGCCGCATAACATAACGAAAGATGTGAAAGTCCCAAATAAGTTATCATTTCAAAAATTTTATTCCTAAGTTAATTGACTCAGTATTGCTCAAATTATTTGTTTTTTTTTTACACATACTTTTAAAATAAATTTCTTCTCTTTTCCATGTGGGATCTTTTGATTTTATAATTGTTACTTTTTCTTTTGGATACCCACTTGGAAATTTTCTTTGTCTAACATATAATTTAGAAGGTCCCCATTTACATAAATTTTCAATATGCAAACTGCCCTTTGATCCAATTACATTTATTGTAAAAAGGTTCCTCCAATTAATAAGAGATACTACAAAAGTAGAATTAAATTTTGTTGAGGATTTAAATTGACAATAATCATAGCATTTTAATTCATTTTTATTTTTTGATATATATTCAAACTTTTTTGGCAAAAAACCAAAAATGAACAAAAATATATCCAGCAAGTGTACGCCAAGATCGTCAATTATTGAGTCTTTTTTGCTTTCTCTCCACTTATTTTTCCATAATTTAGAAGTGCCGTTTCCATAATGTAGGTCAACATTATAAATTTTTCCAATCACTTTTCTGTCTAATAATTTTTTCATTTTAATAATATTTGGCTCAAATCTATGATTGTAAGCAACGTAAAGACTTGTTTTATTTTTTTTTAGTAGTTTTTTTAATTTATTAGATCTTTCTTTGTTTAAAATAAACGGTTTTTCAACAAGCACATTTACTTTATTATTTATAAGTTTTTTTGCTAAATCAAACTTGTATTTTTCCGGGGTACATATGTAGGCATATTTGAAATTATTTAAATTTATACTATTTATTTTTTTATAGTTACTGTTTTTTTTATATGGATCTAAAATAGATAAATTTTTTTTTCTTATAAATTTAGCTCTTTTTTTACCTTGAACTCCATAACCAATGATCAAATTTTTCACTACAAAACCTTACAAATATCTTTGATTTCTAGTATTTTCTTTTTTACTTCTTTATGTGAAATAGGCCGATTACCCTCAATTCTTGTTGCTATTGAGGAGCTAATCGTTCCAAGGATGCTACCAACAACTGAAGATTTTGAGATCAATACTCCGGGGGCTGCATAAGACAAAAATGCATCTCCACAACCAACTGTATCAAAAGGATTTTTTTCTAAAGCGTCTAAAACAAAAAAAGATCTAAAATCTTTTTCTTTCATTTTTCTTCTTAAAGTAATTGACCCTTTAGAACCTAGTTTTAGCATAAGAGTTTTACATTTCGATTTATCGAACAGTTTTGAAGCCAAAGGTCTTAAAGCAGTGTCCTGATCTCCCATAGAAAATCTTGCTTCTTTTTCATTTGGGGTTATTAAATCAAATTTTTTAAAATCTAAAATGTTTCCCCATCTGCTTGCAACCTGGCTGTCCGCTACTTTAAAAACACCTTTTCTGATTGATTTTATATATTGAGGTATACTTTCTTTATTGAAAACTCCATGACGAAAATCAGAAAATATTACCATTCCTTTTGTTTGTTTTTTTATAAAGTTACTTATTTTCATTTGTAAATTGTTATCTAGAGGTGAATTCTCAACATTGTCAACTTTAAGTAAATGATCATTATCAGAAATAAAATATTTTTTTTCAGTAGTAGGTCTTGATACATCTTTAAAAATATTTGTTTGTATCTTATTTTTTTTTAGTTCCTTTTCTACAAATTTTCCAAGAACATCATCTCCGGTAACTGAACAAAACTTTACTTTAGCCCCTGCAGCTTTTAAGTGCATTGCTACTATTGCTGCTCCTCCAATATAATTTTTTTCGCTAAGATATTTAGTTGAAAAAGTAGGTGTTTTTGCGTTGTTACCAATTATTTGGGTTCTTACGTAAGTATCTATTATTGTATCACCAACAATACATACATTTAAATTTTTAAACTTTTCAAGATTCTTTAGTATATCGAAAAAAGAGACTTTTTCACCTTCCATCAAGTTTTTTAATTTCAAATATGCTAAGTTCGGTTTTCTGTCACTCAGAATTTTTGATGAAGACAGCACATAGTCCCCAGGAGTAAATAAAAACTTACCACCATATTTGTTCAAAATATTAATTTCTTTTGTAGTTTTTGGATTAATCCTATTATTTTTTACATATTCATATCCTTTTACAAAGTAATCTGGTTTAATTTTCGAAATATTTTTGATTGGAGTTTCGTTAGAGTCTATTATTACGTAATCAACAAATTCTAATGCAGCAAGATTTTCTGCTCTCAAGTTTTGAGGAACATAAGGTCTCAGTTCAGCTTTTTTAATGTGGTAGTCTGAAGTTATACTTACAATTAATTTATTAGTTTTAGATTTGGCATAACTAAGATGCCTTATGTGCCCAGGATGAACAAGATCAAAAACTCCATGACACATTGCTACTTTAAAATTTTTCTTTCTAGGGAACCTTCCTATAGCTTTTAGTAATTTATCAATAGTAAGAATTTTTTTTTTATAATTTATCATTTTAAATATTTAAACCATAGTTTGGTTTCTTTTTTTATTTTATTTTTATCCCATAATGGAGCATTTTTCCAATAATCAATATTTTTCAATATAATTGACACTCCTGTTTTAAAAGAAACCTTAGGTTTCCAATTCAGATCTTTTTTTATTTTAGATATATTTGCATGTGTAATTTTTGGTTCTCCGGGTCTTTTAGGTATCCAAGTTATTTTTTTTTGATTTAATAGTTTAATTAAATTTTTGACACTCTTTGGTCTACCAGAACCTAAATTCCAAATTCTATTATTTTTTTTTGTTATGGTTGCTTTAAAAAAAGCATTAGCAACATCAGTGACAAAAATAAAATCTCTTTTTTGATTTCCATCTTTTACCACTGTCAAAGGTTTTCTCGAAAGAATTTGTTTTAAAAAAATTCCAAAAACAGCACCATATGCTCCTGTCGTTCTAGACCTTGTTCCATATGCATTAAAAATTCTAATAGAATTTACAGGAAGGTTATAAACTTTGCTCCAGTGAAAACATATTTGCTCACCTTGATATTTAGACATGGCATATGGGTAAAGAGGATTAATTTTGTGCTTTTCATTTGTAGGAATTTTTGCTTTTCCATAACATGATGAAGATGCTGCATAAACAAATTTTTTTATCTTTTTAGAGTTACAGAGATTTAAAATATTTATTGTTCCCTGAACATTATTTTGGAAATATTTAATAGGATTCTTGATCGATGGAACAATATCGCCTACACCAGCAAAATGTAATATATAAGAACAGTTTTCTATGATTTTTTTAAGTTTTTTAAGTTTTTTAAAATTTAAAATATCAATTTTAATAAATTTAAAGTCTTTACTTTTTTTTAAATGATTAATATTTATTAAATTTCCTCCAGAAAGATTATCAAGGACTATTACCTTAAAGTTATTTTTCAGAAATTTTTCAGCAGTATGGCTTCCTATAAAGCCTGCACCCCCTGTAATTAATACTTTTTTTTTATTATTTGACATTTAAAGATTTAAGCACGTTTACATTTATATACTTACTATCTGTCATGCTATCTTTCAATTTTCCTTTTTTAAAAGCTAGACATAATGAATTTACAGCGTCATCAATATTGTTTTTTGTATTGAAATTTAAAATTTTCTTAATTTTATCTGAATTAACATGATAAGATCTTTTGTCCACTGTTTCTGATTTTATTTCTATATCAATATTTTCAAAATTAAAGAAGTTCTTAACATTTTTTTTAACAATTTCAGCTAATTGAATAATTTTTTTATTTTCAAAACTTACATTAAATATTTCATTATTTATTTTATCATGACTAGCATTAATAACTGCTTCGTAAGCTCCACACATATCTTCAACATGCAAATTTGGCCTTTTCTGTTCACCACCACCAAGTACAATTATTTTTTTATTGTTTACAGCATGATTTGTTAAAATATTTACCGACAGATCAAGTCTACAATGAGGAGCATATCCGCATAAAGTTGCTGGCCTTAGAATAGTTCCTGTAAATTTTTCATCTACATATTTTTGCAATATAGGTTCGCACATGCCTTTAAATTTATTGTAAAGAGTTAATGGGACCAAGGGGTGCTCCTCGGTCACGTTGTCATTTTCAGAATATCCATAAACAGAACTGCTAGAGGCATAAACAAATAATTTTACACCTTTTTTTTTTGAAATTTTTACTAGATCTTCAAAACAATCGTAATTAATTGTTTTGCTTAAAGTTTCGTTCAAAGCGTAACTGGGATCATTAGATATACAGGCTAAATGTATTACAGTATCGCAATCTTCAACAGCAGACTCAAATTTACTTTTATCTCGTATATCTGCTTTGATTAATTTTAAATTTTCGTTCTCTTTTATATGTTCAGTTCCAAAGTAGCATGTATCGTAGATAATAACTTTATGACCCAACTTGCTAAGGTTTAAAGTTAATAAAGATCCAACGTATCCCGCGCCGCCTGTTATTAAAATTTTTTTCACTTTTTTTAAATTTTTAACTTAGCTTTTTCTGCATCTTTGACGAAATCTCTTGCAGTTTCAGTACTATAATCTTCCAAATTTTTATCCATTAAACTTATTTTTTTTAGAATTTTAAATGGAACAGTTATTATGTGTGTTCCACATGCATCTGCCTGGTAAAGATTAAATATTTCTCTTGTACTAGCCCATAAACTTTTAAAGCTTGTTTTTCCGGAGCTTTTAATTTTTTCGTTAACTTCTTTCATTGTTCGAATTGGATCTTTACCCGTATCAGCTATTCGACCACAAAATATTGATAAAATTATATCACTACATTTATTTATTTTGTTTATTACACTAATAGACTGTTCAGCGGTCATTAAAGCGGTGATATTAAGTTTAATTTTTTTTTCAGCCAAATACTTAATCGTGTTTAGACTGCTCTCGCCTTTTGAATTAACTATGGGGATTTTAACAAATATACTTTCGTCAAAAGAAGAAATTTTTTCTGCCTGTTCAATCATTTTGCTGCTATCATCAACAGTTACCTCAAATGATACCGGCTTGCTCTCAGATAAATTTAAAAATTTTTTAATAAAGGACTCATAATCTGATACACCGCTAGCCGCCATTAAACTTGGGTTAGAAGTAAAACCTTTTATATAATTTTTTTTTGCGTACTTACCTACAATATCAAGATCAGCTCCGTCTATATAAACTTCTGTTTTGAATTTATTTAATTTTTCGAAATTATCTGACATACTTATATTTAAAATAAAATTTTATAATTATTATATTACTTTAAATCAATCACTAAACCTACAATATTTTATACAAAAATAAATCTTTTGAGCCATAGCAATTTAAACAAACTAAATCTAGAGTTTTATCGTTAATTTGAAATGATGACAGAACAAAAGCGGCACCTAAATTTTTAGCTTCATCAAAATTTATTTTCAAATTATTTTCATCATGATAAAAGGCATAAAGTTTGCTTCCCCAAGCATCATAATAGTTTCTAACAGATTCATTCATTTTTAACTCTTCTTCAATAATTTTTCTAAATTTAATTTTATAATCCAAAGGGTACTGGGTATGATAACCATCAATAACTTTAATATTGCTCATTACAGCTATCATCGGGTCTAGACCAACAGACATTATCCTTTCATCTTTAACAATTTGTTTTATTTTATTGTAATCATCAAATCTGAAGTAAGTATCAAAATCTTTATTTGATGATAAAAAAGTTCTTTGAGAAATAAAGTTTTCCTTATTCAATATTATCTTAAAGCTTTCAATAAATTTATTTGATTGAATATTTTTTTTTAATTCATGTTTTTTTTCATTTTTTAGAGCACCATAAAAAGCATTTTTAAATATTTCTAGTTGAGGCGTTGCTATTTGAATAGATATAATAGATAGAATGGTTATAAAATAAATTACTTTCTTTAAAATAGTATTATTAGCTTTTATTAAGCTCAATATTAAAAGTATTGCAAATATAAAGGGAAATATTTTATCTATCCTTGTAAAATTAAATCCTTTAAGAAAAATAAAACTTTCAAAAAAATTATCAAAAAAAAGATCTACAATGTTTGATCCGGCTAAAATTTTTAAAAAAAATATTATTAAACAAAAAATAATAATTCTTTTGTAAACTTTATCTTTTAAAACAAATGTTAGCAGAAACAACAAGGAACAAAGTATTTTAGATGGTAAATTGAATGGCGAGGTATTTAAAAAACTTATCGCAAACAAGGATTTTATCTCCAGAAAAAAATTAGAGAGAAAATCTATCCTTCTATTTTCAAAATCTAATCTATGAGTTTCTTCAAATATTGAAACTAAGAAAAGTGGTAAATTGCCCAGTATTACAGCAACAGCATAAACTCCGAAGAAATTAAACATAATTTTTTTATTAACAGCATCTTTAAGAAAAAAAATAATCGGTAGAACAAAAACTATTGATAAGAATTCGTGAGTTATTGAGGTACTTAAACCGGCTAGAAAAATTATGAAATAATGTTTTATTTTAAAATTTTTGCCCTTGTTTAATAAGTAAATAAAATATGGAAGAAAAGTTAATCCTAATCCTGGTGTTATAGTTAATGTTTGGGTTGTGGTTGCGTAGAGAACAGCTACTAAAACAGAGGTGATACGATCTTTAGTTATTGATTTTGATAAAATATAAAATGAAAAAAATGATATTAAATGTTTTATTATATTTTCTGAGAAGTAAAAAAATTTATCGTTTCCTATTAAATGTAATAAATTTATAGGATAAAATATTTCTTCCAGAAAATACCATTTAAGATTTCCAGATAAAAAAATTTTTATAGCATCAAGGTTCCCATTGTATATTTCTGAAATTATATGATCATAAGCAACAAGATGATCTAGGTTATCGTGTGGTTCAACTATAACTTTACCAAATAATAATAGTGAAAAAATATAGTTTAAAAAAAGTAAAAAAAAACCTAAAAAAAATATATAATTTTTATTTAACAGGTTAAGTTTCATTAATATGTTTTAAAAGTACTTTGTTTCTTTCCTTACAATTTTTTAAAAACAACATGTACTTGAGAGCAAATCTTATTTCTATCTAATACATTTTGAAGTTCATTGATAACTTTATATAAATTCTCATTTAATTCTTTTTGATAAACTTTTTTATCCATTACATTCTTTGACATGAGTAGGGATCTATATAGATCTGGTATATCTTGGCCAAACCACCACTCACCTATAATTTTAAGATTATTTTTTTTTGAAAAATATTTAATTGATTTTTCAGTGTATAGATGTGTATGTCCGCCAGATAATTGCCTTGGAAAAACATTAGTGAAGTTATTTTCTATGAAGATCCCCAATGAAAATAAGGGCAAAGCAAGATATAGGTATTTTGATCTAGACTTATTAAAAGCTTTCATAAATAGGTCTGGTCGTTCAAGATGTTCCAGCACAGCAATTAGCGAAACCATTTCAAAATCTTTTTGCTCCCTTACAAAATTATAGCTTTCATTCAGATCTATATTTATGAGTTTATTTTTTTTTAATTTTTTGTTTCCCAAAACAGTTAACATTTTGTTGGGTTCTAAGCCTACAGCATTAATATTTTTTATCTCCAGACCTTTTAAGAAATGACCCCCGCCTGACCCTATATCTAGTAAATTTATTTTTTTTTTAATTATTGTTTTTAAAAATTCTACTTTTGGTAAATAAATATTTTTTACTCTGGAGTTGAAATCATTTAAATAAGCTTTGGCATAGTTTTTGCCTTCACCCGAACTATACAGCCATTCAGTAAATCTTTTTGTGTCTTCATACTCACCATTTAGGTGACCACATTTTCTACAAATACCATAACCAATTAAAAAATTTTTAATAAAAGGTTTGGTTATTTTTGCTTTGCAATTTTTACAAAATTTTCTTTTTTTTTGTTTTTTGTAAAATTTATTAATTTTTAATCTATCTTTAAGATGAGAGTCATTATTTTTAAAAAAATCTTTCTTAATTTTAAATATATTATTGTATTTTTTAGAATATTTTACAATTTTCATTTTTTTCTAATAAAATTTTTAACATAAATTAACGCTTAACGAAAACATAATTGTATGTTTTTTGAAATTCTTCTTTTTCATAATAAGCATCATTATGTTTTTTTGAAGAAATATGAAAATTACATTTTTTCATTATACTCATAACAGCTTCAAATTGGTCTTTGAAATTTTCATTAAGCTCAACAGAAATACTTTTTACATTTTCATTAATCAGACAATCTTTTCCTCCGTCAAGAATTAAATGTTCAATACCATCAACATCTATCTTTATATAATTTGGTAAACTCAATATTTGATTATTTATAAGATAGTCGATTGTATTGCCAACTAATTGATAATTCATTTTAGATTTAAATTCCTTACCTTCGAAATCAAAGTTTTCTCCAAAATTATTAAATGAGCTTCCCTCTTGGAATCTAGATTCTTTCATTGTTAAAAATTTATTATTTTTATTACTCAAAGGATTAGAAAAAATTTTTATTTTATTTTCTAGATTATTGATTGATATATTTCTGCTCAAAACACGTGAATTACTTGTTGAGGGTTCAAAACTAACTACATCGCATCTAGGATGTTTTATAGCTGCGTAAATTGAATAGATACCAATGTTAGCACCAATATCCCAAAAAACTATTTTTTCTTTATTGGAGAAAGTATTTATCCAATCAATTGTCTCTGGTTCTTTTTCAAATAAATTATTTACTCTCCATTCTGTAATTTGATTAGGTATAAAAAATTTAACTTTTTTATCTAAAATTATCTTATCTTTATAAGAGTCTTCGTGAATGAAATGCTTAATCCAGCCAATTATGTTTCTTCTTAATGTAATTTGAAAAATTTTGTCTATAATTTTAAAAATTTTATAAAATATATATGATATTTTTTTAAGCATTTTATTTCTAAGGGGCGTTCTGTTACCAGGTGCCCTTAACTTTTTAGCATTATTTAACAACAATTTGAACTGGAAACCAAGAAGTTTTAAGGAAATTACCTCTATATTACGTCTTAAAAATTTATGGTATGCAGGGAAAAAATAATCTTAAAATGCAGAGATTTTTATGAATCAAATTTTAAAAAATTTTATCCTCATTTTTTTTTCATATTTTTTAATTGTAAGGCCAGCTTACTCAGCAAACATAACAGGAGCTAATACAATTAATAGCGACTCAACAACTCAACAAGTTTATAATGCAGATGATACATCTTTAACAA
>MDTB01118757.1_pt1 | contig 53763 bp, 39 predicted proteins | sample 811161 | NCBI WGS metagenome assembly MDTB01 (sample SAMN05326650, study PRJNA326480) | marine metagenome | isolation source: seawater | place: Mediterranean Sea | collected 2009
TCAGGTGGATGGACATTGGAGATTAGCGACTCGGTTTCGGATGAAAACGTTCAGCAGGAGACCAGTGTGGTAGTTAGGTACACCGAGTAATCAGTTTCATGATTGATTGAATATCTACTGAAAGTGAAAAAAAGGTTACACAATGGTAACCAATACAGAAATCGCATAGATTTCCAATTTAGGCCTCCTTCGTTTGTTCATATACCCCGGGATGTGGTTGGGAGACAACGCAAGGTGAACAAGATGGCTAGCAAGAAGAAGACCGCAACGAACAAGGACGACATCGATGAAGAAGTAATCATGGTCGATGTTGAGGAAGAGAACGAACCGACGATTGAAGACCTTCCAGGCGTGGGTCCTGCAACCGCAGAGAAGTTGCGGGAAGCAGGTTTCGACGACCTTCTTGCAGTTGCAGTGATGAGCCCATCAGAGCTTGCGGATCAGGCAGAACTCGGTGAAGCGGTATCTTCGAAGATTATCCAGGGCGCCAAGAAACTCGCGAACATCGGTGGATTCGTTAGCGGTTCCGCTCTTCTAGATCGGCGTAAGCAAGTCCAGAAGCTTCGAAGCGGAGCTCAATCACTTGATGAGCTTCTTGGGGGCGGTTTTGAGACTCAGAGTATCTGCGAAGTGTTTGGTGAGTTCGGTAGTGGTAAGACACAGATTGGCCACCAACTTGCTGTCAACACCCTCCTTCCTGCGGATCAAGGCGGCCTTGGAGGCGAGGTATTCTATATCGATACAGAAGACACATTCCGGCCTGAGCGGATCGCTCAGATGGCTAATGGTATCGGTATTGATCCTAACGAGGCATTGGAACGAATCCATGTTGCCCGTGCTTACAATTCGGCTCACCAGATGCTTCTCGTAGATGAAATCAAGCGGATGTCAAAGTCTGTAGATGTCAAACTCATTATCGTGGATTCTCTAACTAGTCACTTCCGTGCAGAATATGTCGGTCGTGGAATGCTTGCTACACGTCAGCAGAAGTTGAACCGTCATTTGAAGGAACTCAAGCAACTCTCTGATATTTTCAACGCCATTGTGTTGGTAACTAACCAGGTTATGTCCAAGCCTGATGCAATGTGGGGCGATCCAACTAAGGCGATTGGTGGCCATATTGTGGGTCACGCTAGTACTTTCAGACTCTATCTCAGGAAGTCGAAGGGTGGACGTCGTGTTGCACGACTGATTGACAGCCCCAATCTTCCCGAAGGTGACGCAGTCATCAGCGTGGTTGAAGATGGAATTCGTGACTGAATCAAGCTGGAAGATCTGCTAGGCGGGTCTGAACTGCATCAATTAGTTCCTTTACTGTCTCTGGACCGAAGGAGAATGTAAGTTCTGCAGCCTCAAATAGGGCGGGTAGCGGAAGCTTCCCTCCAAGTTCCATGGCTCGTGCATAGTTCTGTAATGCACCATCGAGGGAATCCAACGATTGAAGCCAAATCTGTAGAGCGCCGAGTTGAGCGATTCCATACTCGATGTAATAGAATGGGTAAGTAAAGAGGTGCAACTGTCTATGCCATCCGATATCTCTCATTTCCTCCAAGCCACTCCATTCAACATTGGCTCCGAAGCGTTTCCTTAGATTTCTCCAGGCTTCAGATCGTTCTTCTCGTGAATGGCCAGGATGTGTGTGTGTCCAATGTTGGAAAGCATCGATAGTAGCAATCCAAGGAAGTAGCCCAACAACCCCTTCGAGATGGACACGACGTGCTCGGTCTGCATCATCTTGAGAATAGAACTCATCGAGATGAGGGTGTACAAGAAGTTCCATCGACATTGAGGCAACTTCAGCAAATTCAATCGGAGGGTTACGGTTGTCGATCAGGTCTTGTTTACTGGAATACATCGCATGAAAGGCATGCCCTGCTTCGTGCACCATCGTTTCGAGGTCCCTCTGCAATCCAGTGGCGTTCATGAAGATGAAAGGACGTCGAATCCGATCAAAGCTGATTTGGTACCCTCCGGGGGCCTTTCCCTTTCGACTGTCTAGGTCCAAAGAATGCCCGTCTCGGAGGCTATCAAACATGGTTCCGAGTTCATTGCTAATTCGGTGAAACATTCGGGATGTACCTGCAACCATCTCATCAACCTCTTCAAACGGGCGGAGTGGGTCACGGCCATGGACATCTACACCGAGATCCCATGGGCGTAGTGAATCGACACCCAGAAGTTCCTTCCTTTGTGCATCGAGTATCCTCGACAATGGAACACAGACCTCTTCCGCAGCACGATGGAAGTCCTCACAATCCGTTGGAGTGTAATCAAAGCGATGTTTGGCTACGAAGGCATAGTCACGGTAGTTCTTGAATCCTGCATTCAATGCGATTTGATGTCGAACGGCTAACATTTGATCATACAGGTTTTCGATAATCTCTGAATCCTTCAAGCGACGAGCCCAGACCGCTCTGTATGCTTCTTCCCTAGTATCTCGATCAATGACTTGGAGAAACTTCCCCATCTGTTGCATTGTGCGTTCCTCTCCTTGGAATTCAACAGTCATTGCTCCGGATATTTCCTCATATTTTTGTCCAAGTTTTGTGAGTTCGGTACTGAGGGGTATGTTCTCTTCTCTGAATATGCGGATGTCTGCTTCAATATCTCGAATCATTACTCCATAAGTGTCTGAATCTAATTCATCGATAACTGGACTGGACATGATGTGGCGGTTCAACCGATCTCCTATTTCGGAGAGTTTCGGTTCTGTGTTTTCAACAAAATCGAGGTATGCCTCTTTCTTGACTTCATCATCGGTCGAGCAAGTCATTGCCACATAGAGTCGGGAGCCGGCTTCTGAGACCCATTCTCTCAATTCCGATTCATCCCGAATGAGTTCCTCCAGACCAGTTACTGTGTCTACAGAACGTTGCACTAGGTCCTCGTACAACGGTTGTAGTGATTCCCAGTTGGTGGCATCAAGAGTACTTGGAACAAAGGCCATGCATCTAATGTCGACGACTCAATCCGTAAATGATTGGTTGAAATGATTAGTCAGATTGTACAGATTTCGGCCCTACAGGTAGCGGTCCTTCTTCGCGGGTCCATTTCGCACATTTCCATACCTCAACTGCCTCCGTTACCTTTTGACGCAAGGCTTGGAGTTCCGGATGGTTAGGGTTGTTTTCCTCAGTCCAACAGGCGATGCAGTAGCGCTTCCCCTTGTTGTCAACGTAGTTCATTGGTGTGCAGTAGACATCACATGTCACACAGTTACGGAGACCATGGAACTTCGGCATTACCCTAGCCACAGGGATTCACCCTATGAGGTTCACGATGATAATCAACGGATATCTGCGCTCGCTGCCATCATTATCATTGAGGTTTCAATACCGCTAATGGGTTCAGAAGATGGTATTTCTAACCGGTCTGCACCTTCTCGATTCGGCACTGGCCTAGCAGTTCTAAGATTTCCATTCAACCATGGCATGAGGTCAGAAGCCATCTGTTCAATCGCAGGATCGTGCGCAGGGTAGCTCTCCAATAGGCCGTTTGAATCTATTCCAGTAGTTATTGGAAGATAGACAATCCATACATGGTCATCTCCCTCTCTCGGTCCGATTCGGTCGAAAGTAATCCGAATCTGGTGTGTTCCTGCGAGGATGCGGATGAATTCAGCATCAATAGTCCTAGCAACCATAGTATCTCGTTTCTCATTGCGGGTTGCAGCGTGCCAAGAGGCCCATAGGTGTCGGTCGCTGGAGGGGATGGGTCCAGCGATTAGCGCCCAACGTTCAGATGGGCGGTGTTCAATCCAATCACTAACTAATACTCCTACGTCGTTGATTGGCTCTTCAAGGTCGACACCCCATGCGGGGAACCATGGTACATCTCCGGGTTCCATGAACTGTACCAGAACCTTCGATTTTTTCAACGCCTCGTTCAGCGACGGCGTGCAAGGAGCAGTTGTGCATTAGAAATCGTGTTGTCGACAAGACGAGGACTCCATCCACGAAGATCCTCCAATCGCTTTCGATCTCGTGGCCCCATCTCTGCGACATGGTGGGGTCCCTCTAGCCCAATGTGGTGCATCTCCCTAGCTCGGACTCGTCCAATACCCCTGATGCCTACAAGCCCAAGGAGTTCCGCGCGGACTCCATACCGAACTCTACGCTGAATTTCAGCGATACATTCGCTTACGAATGCTGTTGCATCGGGTTGATCGAGGTTTGCTTCCTCATCGGATGAGAGCATTCGCCTTGATGCGTACAAGAGCCAGTCTGCTAGGTCAATACGTGTGCGTACATCTCCAGGTTGCGCTCCATGTTCCTTCTCAATGTCACGCATTGTGTCCTCATTAATCCAAGACTCGAGAACTGTGAGTGCCTTGATTTGCCCTAACTCTACATCAAGCCCTTGTCGTGAATTGACCTCAGCGAGGTCGCTGCTGGTCAACAACCTCTCTGGACCGATAGCCATGGCCCGATCCTCAATCGTATTCGCCTCAGCTGACTTTACCCACATTGGGAGGAAGTCCGGTGTCGTAGTCACGAGATGTATGAGTCCTGTTGGAGTAAGTTGACGACGATCATCAAGGCCTGCAGCGATTCTAACTGCGGTCCTGAGGCCAATCCGAAGTAAGTGTCCAGTGACGGGATTGAGGTAGAGCCGGGATATGGTTTCCCCGAATGGTGTGGCTGCATAGGTCATAGTTGCGGGATCTTCATGGATCTCATCGATGTGGTTCAATGATGCGGCAGTCGTGAATCCAAATACAGCAGGCCCCTTGCGTTTTGGAGTAGGATCTTTCATCTCTCGCTTCATCCAATCTAACCCATCGAGTGAGGATGCTGCTGCTGCCCATGTCGGGAGATCATCTTCCCAATTTTCTTCAACCTCTTCGTTCACAGGCCTGGATGCGATTCGTTCTGCAACGAGATCAGATTCTCCTGTACGCAATATCATATCTCGTTGTACAAGCCATTCAATCATCCGATCTATTCTCTGATGCAGATTGTGTTTGTCTATCTGACGGGCGAGTAGAGTTTGCTCAAAGAAGGTGCGGAGGGCATCCCGGTCCGTTAGCCCTACTGATGCAATGGAGGCGAGAATGTGGGTAAGTAGCGCTGGGTCCTCCTCAACAGTGTCAGCTAATGGATTCGCGAGTTTTGATTGAATGTCTTCAGGGAAACCGAAGATGTAAGAATCGATAATCTTGTCTCGGTCGGATTCGGTCTTTGCCATGACCCATGCTTCTCCTGAATCGTCGTATTGCGGCCGCCCGGCTCTCCCTTGCATCTGTTGAATTTCCATCACGGAAAGGTCAGCATATCTTCCTCCATTCCATCGTTTCCAATCTCGGATGATTACTCGTCGAGCGGGTAGATTAACTCCTGCAGCGAGGGTTGGTGTGGCGCACAGTGCCTTCAACAAGCCGTCTTTGAATGCAGTTTCAATCTGAGAGCGCTGCCTTGAAGTCAACCCAGCGTGATGAAAGGCGACACCTCCACGGATTGCGGTGGCAAGTCGATCAGTTAGGCTGGCGGCGTCGTCACCACGAGTTAATGACGTGGCTAATATTTCGAGTTTGGATATTTCCTCTTTCGTTTCGTCTGTTGCTAATCGATTTAGTGTTTTTAGGCGTCGTTTTCCGAGTTCTCGTGCTTCTTTTTCTGCTGAGGCCCGAGTTGAGACAAAGAGCAGTATTTGCCCATCAATTGCGATGGTATCCTCTAGGATCGCATCTGTAATCTTACTGGCTGAGCCCTTGAGAGTTCGTGATTCGGGGAGTTCGATGCCATCATTGGGGCCAACGGCTCTGTGAATATCTAGTTCCAAACCTGTCAATGTTCCATATTGTAGTGTTACAGGTCTCCAATCAGATTCTACAAGGTCAGCTTCCATCCATGCAGCTAGTTCCTTTGGATTTCCAACAGTTGCTGAGAGGGCAATCCTCTGTGCTTCCGGTCGAAGATGTCTTAGGCGGGCGAGAAGGACCTCCAATGTTGGACCTCTCGATGGTTCATCGATTAGATGGAATTCATCGGCAACGACAATCTCGACCTTTTCGGCGAATGAGGGGCGGTTTCGCAGAAGAGAATCTAGTTTTTCAGATGTGCAGACCACAACATCAGCATCATCGATACTTCCTGTTTCCCCATCTCGATCACCTACGGCTAATCCTACTGTCATGTCAACCTTGGAGCATAATTCACGAAGGTCGTCGACTTTCTCGGATGCCAGTGCCTTGAGGGGTACGATGTAGAATGCACGTGCGCCCTCACCAGCGGTCATCAAACGGTTTAGGATGGCTAGATAGGCCACGAGAGATTTCCCACTAGCTGTAGGTGTGGCGAGCAATAAGTTCCTCCCAGAGAGAGCCGGAGCAATCGCTTCGATTTGGGGCGGATGCAAATTCTCGATACCTTGCTCGATGAGATAATCGATGAGACGGGAATCGATGTTGAGATTGCGGACAACACCATCATCCCCGCCCATGCGAATGCATTCTGCGTCATCGTCCTAAAGCATGACGAGTGATATGGGCTTCAGCCGCATTCGCTAAGTGCTTCATCTTTCCATCCCACGGCATGGACGGCGGTAACGATGCGCTTCAGACACTATCCCTCCTCGAGGAGGAACCTGATGTCAACGACTGGGTCGAAATCCTCTGGGGGTGCTTCCTTATCGCAATCGGTCTCCATCGTCTCTTCCATCCGGGGGACCTTCTAGATGAGAGTGCGATGCGCTGGATTGCAGGTGGTGTCGTGGGATTGGGAATTGCTTGGATTGGGCACGGTTTGAAGGACATGATGGTGAAGGAGAACCGAAGGGCTACAGCTGCACTACTCACGGGTGGCCCTCCTGCTGAGACAGTCGATTACAAACTGATTCGAGATGTTCTTCTTCATCCAACAGAGTACCGTTCTTTCCTACAGTTCGCCTATGAGCAGGCTTTCAGTGACGGGGTCCTCAGTGGCGATGAACTTGAGGAGTTGAACCAACTCGCATCGGCCTTAGAAATAGGTGATCCCGAGATTTCTCGTATTGCTACAGTTGCCGCAGTTAATTCTGCCTTGGCGGACGGTGTGGTTTCTGAAGCCGAGCGTATCCTAATCCACAATGCAGCAGAGCCTCTCGGGCTTAGTCAGGATGATCTTGCAAAGATTGACTCCGCTCTAGAGGATGGAGTGATTGATGATGACGAGCGAGAAATGCTTGTCTCTATGATTAATCGCCTTACAGCCGAAGAGGAATGATTTCCTTTAGACATAATTCTCAGCGACCTTGCGTGCCGCTTTTTCACTGTACCATGTCACAGATGCCAATATCAGTAGAGTACCGTATCCCAATGTGATGAATGCGACAGTCATTGGAGTGGGGTCAGATGCACCTCTGATCCCCTCGATATCTGGGGTCACCTCCGCGGTATGGAGTAGGTTTGTTCGGATTGATACATCGACAGCGTCTAGACCACAGTCACAGTAGGAGATGCTAATCATTTCGGGAATGAGCCGTGTTATGAATCGGGCCCAATCGTTCGAATCTACTGTTGCAGGGCGAGTCATCCATGCTCGATCGTTCACGGACCCTTGACCTGCAGATTCAATCATGGTCCAATCAACGTGTATCACATCGCCAATCGGTATTTCCTTGACTACAAGAGATGCTTCAAGCATCAGTAAATCGAGGCTGAGGAGTCGTCCTGCTTGAAGGACGAACAGTACTTGTTCCCCTTCATCTAATCCACTGGTCCTCATCGCATCAAAGATTGCTCGATCGATGTCGATATCCTTCAATTCCTTTGTTTGTATCTGGTATCTTCCGTCTCCGGTGGAATGAATTCCATCTACGTGTAACCTCAACCGGAAACGTTCTCCTGGTTCGGTTGCAAAAAACCCGTTCGCAAAATCAGGATCTCCCATCTCAATCGATGTGACGATTGCTTCCAACCGTTTGTCAATAAAGTCATCAATTCCCTTCTCTTCAGAATCAGGGAGATTAGAGGTAGCGAGAAGTGTTGGGGCTACAGATGCAGAGAGTAAGATGAATATCAGCGCCACAGGAAGACCGGTATTCTTTGACCAAGAGAAAGCAGCAGGCCGGAGGAAAATCCACCTTGCAGGCGGTAAAGCGAACAATATCAGGCCAAGAGAAGCGATACCCCCTGCACCTTGACTCCCCATAATTTCCTCTGGTGACCCCACCCAACCTGTTCCAGTAGGCCAATTCGCATCTAGTTCGAAATCGCTGGCTTCGTTTGCTCCAGAACCTGAGAGTATTTCTTCGGCGATCCAAGAGTAAATGCCAAAACGTCCTTCTTCACCTTCGATACAGATTCTCAGATTGGCCCGTTCGGAGAGTTTCCAACGTAACGTACTCTCGATGGTGTCTCCTCTTTCTGTGGTTTGAACTGAAGGGGCCGGTTGGCGAACGCCCTGGGTTGTAGTCAGCTGTGGCTGAGGCACAGGTACAGCAATTTCTGCTGGCATTGGACTCCATTCGATGTGGACCCTGAGTTCCTCTGCACGCTCACCTGCAGAGAATGTGAAGCAGTCAATGTCAGCCTCAATCAATGCACCATTCACGTTTTCACCAATCTCAATAGCTACTGGCTCTGACATTGAACTCGGTTCATCCACATCTACCTGTGAAGGAATTAGATTCCATTGGACAGGGATTTCGACATAGGAATCGCCTTTCAGTCCGAGTTGCCATGTGACCGGTCGGTCAATTTCGAAGGTTAGTGTAATCTGTACGAGATCCCCGGGGCTGAGTAACCGGCCGTTACTGAGATCAAGTGCCTCGTCTTCAAGGCGGTAGTCTTCTGCTTCAGTCATGGGGTTCCCTGACTGACCTTGGATAGTCCATTCATTAGTAGAGGGTCCTAGAGCGAGTATGATATTCAGATCTGGTCGAAGGTAAGTTCCAGGATCTTCTTCTATCTCGAGTTCGATTACAAGTGTCTCGAGAATCTCTGGAATTAGAGCATGTCCTTCTTGTGGAGGAGACATCACGAATTCCAAACGTATGATTTCGGGAGATAAGGGGCTAGCTCCGTTTTCCTGCTTTGAGATTGTATCGATGCCTATCATGAGGTTGGTAAGTTGGCAAGTTTGTTCATCGGAGCAGGTTAGATTGAGGCGGTTGTCCACTGGACCGAGTTCTCCAGTGATTGTAGTTGGTGTCAGCAGTAGGATCAGGGCCATTATGAGAAGAGCCCCTCGGATCTCACCTGCCATGTCCTAGGGTCAAGATGCTGCATCATGAGTTTGTCCCGTGGGCACATCAATGAGTTTCACTTTGCAAACTCTGCACAGATATCTTCCGTTACTCCTGCGGGATCGATGATGCTCTCGTTCACAACGTGGGCAGATCCATTTCCATCGGGCTGCTCGTTCGCGTAGGTGCCGGCCAAAGGAAGGACCTGCTTCTCGCGCATTTTTGTCCGGCCAACGTGCTTCAAGGTCTCTGAATAAACGGTCATGCCTCACATATCCAATTGCATGCAGCATCTCATGATACATCAGGAACTGAGCGTAATCCTGCCAATCGTCTTCAATGGCCACGGGATGAATTGCAATCTCTTTCACATCATCAATGCCTTTGTCTCCACCACGGGGCCCGGGATGATAACGGCAAACAGCATGCATACGAGTTGCGTTACGGCGAATAGTTCCCAACGGTACCATTCGTAGGCCATCTGCCTGACTTAGATTGATGACTCCTATATCGATCATTACAGGGAGCACTTGCTCACGAATATGAACGAGTTTAGAGTGTGACATCATCATGCCTCATGACCAACGATGATATGCGGGATGTCCCTCTTTTACGGCAACGAAGAGCCCCTCTCCACGTGCACATAGTTCTCCTGCCGCATACAATTCCATCTTGACAGTCGCTCTGTCAATTTGCAATTCGGTGACTTCGCTGGTGATGGTGAGTTCTTTTCCTGATGGCGTGGGTCGTCTCAATTGGATACTATAGTTCGCAGTGACAGTACATGGGGCCTCCTGCATCTGGTTAGATTCCATAATCGCCATTGATGCCGTCCAGTTCCCATGGCAATCGAGCAATGTTCCGATAATTCCTCCATTGACCATGCCTGGGAACGCTTGATGATGTTCCTCTGTAACAAAGCTCATTCGCAATCCGTGTTCTACATCTTCACGATGAAAAGATCGAATCCTCAAGCCCTCTTTATTTGCTGGTCCACAGCCGAAGCAAATCGAGGTCGGTGCATGAGTTTCCTGAACCGAGGGCTCTGTCATCTTGGTGGAATGGTTGCAAACGGTCTTTGAGGTTCGGGGTCGAGATATTTCATCTGGGTAAGTATGGTTTTGGCTATTCATCATCGAATGGGTTCAAGGACCCACAGAATCCCCGAAATGATGAGGTCTGGTTTTGTCGGACTCATCTAAGCGGAAGTCCGCCAAGAACAAATCCTCTACCAAGGTGTCCAATCAACTTCCTCGTAGTCGAAGGAAAAAAGTCGAGCAGGCACTTGAGGATGGAGTCAATCCAAAGGGCTCGCCACGTTCAAAGAAGAAGCCGAAGATACATCGTTTTGCTCGTAGTCGAGTCAAAGTCGGCACAATGCGTACGATACGTTTCCCTCTATTGGAGACAGAGATGGGTGACCCGTGGCCTGTTCGAGTCACGGTAATTCATGGTTCTAAACCGGGTCCTGTGTTGACACTTCTCGGAGCAGTACATGGTGACGAACTCATTGGCCCAATGGCGTTGACCCACCTTTTAGGAACACAATTCTGTGGACCTGATCGCCCAATCGATCCAGAGAACCTAGCGGGTACCATCCGAATCGTACCCGTTGTGAATCTCCCTGGATATCGTATGCGTAGCCGTTACTTTCCCGATGGTAGAGACCTGAATCGAGAGTCACCCGGATCGTCGAAGGGTAACACCACGTCTCGAGTCGCTCAGAGGGTTTTCAAGAACATAATCAAGGGGTCTGATTATGTCGTCGATGTCCATACTGCGGCACGTGGAAGGACCAACCTGCCACAGATTCGTGCAGATTTAGCGGACCCTGCGAGTAACCTGATGGCACGTGCCTTCGGAATCGAGGTAATTCTCGATTCACTTGGCCCCAGAGGGTCCTTCCGTCGTTCAGCAAATGAGATGGATATTGGGTATGTGACCTACGAAGGTGGAGGTGCAAATGCCTCTGATGCAGGGGCGGTCCAAGTCGTTCTCTATGGTATTTTGAATATCATGAGATCATTATCGATGATTTCTGGTAATCCATCTCGGCCTCAGGCTAGGTTACTAGCCCATGGTTCCCAGTGGATTCGGGCAGATGAGGGTGGCCTTCTCGATATGCGCACACCAGCAGGGAGATTTGTGGAGGAGGGTGAAATTGTTGCCACAATTACTGACCCTGAGCGACCGGGTGCAATTGCGACCGTCATTTCTCCGGTTCAGGGCCTTCTTATTTGCACGGCGACGAATCCGTACGTAAATTCCGGTGCACCAGTAGGGCATATTCTTCCAATACACCGTGGACGTAAAACCGTGGAATCGATGTTGAATGAAGACCGGATTCTTGTTCCATCTGGGACGGATGGAGATCCTCCTTGGAGAGAGGAGACTGAGGTTGATGAAATTCAGGTCGAAGGCGAATGGTTTGAAGGGAGTGTTGATGGAGGTTGGCATTCGGAACATGGTCCACCTATGCCACAAGTCAGTGCAGAGGAAGAGGCTGAATCCTAAGGGTCAACGGCCAGACCAGGGGCCATCCTCTAAATCAGGTGCTTCTGGTATATCGAAACCGATACGACGACGATTATGCATCGGGGGTGGCGACCACGCATCAACATGGTCTGAACGATTCCCTCCACGGAGGATCAGTGCGACTATTAGTAGAAGGAAGAGGACTCCCATGACAATGAGTATCTCTTGGGAGATTCCGTATTTTTCAAAGAAGTTGTTTCCCTCACTGGTGGCATTCGTTTCATCATCATCATCACCATCATCTGGTGCGCAATACATCTCAGTGCAGGACCATTCACCACCACTATTACAGACGCAATTGTTGCAACCATCGCCAGCGGGTTTTGTCTCTCCCTCGGAGCATGCAGGTTCAGGTTCAGGTTCAGGCTCAGGTTCAGGCTCAGGCTCAGGTGTCTCCGCGATTAGGCGCACCGTCCAACCTAGTTCGATAGTTCCGTTAGCATCCTCGAGGTAAACCCGGTAAGCTACTGTGATTCGTTCCTGGACGCAGAGTATGGATTCAAAATCGTTGGCAGGGTTGAGGCAATCTACGATTGGAACCGTCAATGTCTCACCAGTATGGTTCATTGCTTCTCCATCTCGGGTCCATGTTCGGTTTAACTCGACACCTACCGGGACACCTGAGAAACTGAGCGTGATCTCGGAATCAGTGATGATGTGGTCGATTAAGATTGAAGGATGCATTGTAAGACCACTCTCACGATCAACATCCTCATCGATGACGGAGTCGCAATCATCGTCAATACCATTCCATACTTCGTTCGCACCAGGGTAGATAGTAGAGGTATTGTCGTTACAGTCGAAAAGCCAAATTGTACCATCGGAATCAGCATCAATTTCTGGAACCAGAGGGTTTGTCATATGCTGCAGAATCTCTGCACCGTCTTCTAATCCATCTCCGTCGGTATCGTTGTTCATGTGGTTGGTGGAATGGTTGTGATATTCCTCATAATCAGATAGTCCATCCATGTCAAGATCGGTAGCGTTGAAGGTCTCGTCGATTTCATAGTTGCAGTTTTGATCAATACCATCGAGAATCTCAACAGCTCCTGGATTAATCGAAGATTCGTTTTCGTCGCAGTCTTGGAACCAGTAGTATCCGTCGCTGTCAGCGTCAAGATCAGCGACAAGTGGATCAGTGGAATGCACGTTCACTTCTTCCCCGTCAAGTAGTCCATCACCGTCGGTGTCCGAGTTAGAATGGTTAGTCCCGTGAACATGGTATTCATCGTAATCAGAGATGCCGTCGGAATCGGAGTCAATGAATTCGTAGCCTTCGTCGATTGTCATATCGCAATCGTCGTCAATTCCATTGAGCAATTCGGGTCGACCGGGGTTAATGTTTGGATCCGTATCATCGCAGTCTTGGAACCAGTAGTATAGGTCGCCATCTGCATCCCAATCTGGAACAAGAGGGTCGCTATTGTGGATATGAACTTCTTGTCCATCGGTTAAACCGTCTCCGTCAGTATCCATGAGATTTGGATCTGTGCCATTCACAAGGACCTCGATACCATCGTTGAGTCCATCACCATCAGAATCCGGATTCAGAGGGTCTGTAGATTCGTTGAACAATTCGTCACCGTCGTTGAGCCCATCTCCATCGGTGTCGGCTAAATTCGGATTTGTGGAATAGATATTGGTCTCATTCATGTCACTGATTCCATCTCCATCCGAGTCGCTGCCCTCATTGACTCCATGGAATACAAGGTGCCAGTCGTCAAAGGTGCCAGTATCTCCATTGGCCTTATCTTCGACAGACAGTGTCCAATCTCCAAGCGCGAATTCATCCATATGCCTGACAGATCCGAACGACCAGGCAGTGTAGTCGTTACCTGAATCTGAGTGTTCTTCTGCAAGTAGAGAATCTGTTCCATCAGGAGAGGTTAGGATAATTTCGAGGTCGCCTCGCGCTGTGTGTGAGATATTGACTACGACCTCAACGTATTCGATACGTAGGTCTTGATTTACGGTAATAGTGTCTGTTACAGGGGCTCCGTTGTCCGCAATTGAACTGGAGACTGTTGAGATACTGGAGCCGAAAGAAGTCTCAGTTTGTAGTTTAGTCCAGTTGGCAGCAAGGCTGACTGCTGCATGAGCATCTACAACTCCGAACCCAAATCTGTGAGAAATATCATGGCCACCACCATTCGTAGACCATGAGGAATCTACCGGGCTGTTCTTTCGTGCGGAATTCGCAAGGATGGCCATTACATCGCGAGCTGTTAGGGTCGGGTCTACATCGAGGATGAGTGCTGCAACTCCCGAGACGAGTGGTGTAGCAGAGGAGGTACCACCGAAGTCACGGGCGATATCACCGCTACTGTTGTATCCTCCTGATCCAGGGATATCTGCAGTCACGATACCTAGAGTTCCGCCGTTTGAGTGTGCTACTACGAGTACATTAGCGCCGTCTTCTGAGTAATATGATTGGGTCCCCGAGTTTGTGATTGCACCCACAGAAATCGTCTGTCGGGCGTTAGCATAGCCATCGTAGTTTGAATTGTCACTATTCCCTCTGCCATTGCCTCCTGCCCATGTGATGATATTGCCCAGATTCCCACGACCAGTCGTAAAGTCAGATTCGAATGCAGCAATCAGGAGGGGGCCTGGTCCTTCGAGAGTTTGTCCATTATCGGACGGCCCCCATGAGTTACTGTAGATATCATTGTCTTGATCACTTAGGCTCAGGGCATTCGCAGCAGTGGAATCAGAGAATCCGCAGGCGATGAGCCTCGTACCACTCATGTCAGCATTGTACGCGACACCAGCGATTCCGTAACTGTTGTTTCCTCTTCCTCCTGCAACTCCAGCTGCAGAGGTGCCATGTCCATCGCCAGAAGATGGACTAGGATCTCCATCATTGCTACAGTAGTCATATGAATCCCCACTCTGGTACCCAGGGGATAGGTCAGTATGGCTATGCGCAAATCCATCATCGATGATTGATATTTGGGCGCCTGTGCCGTCAGCGATATCCCATGCTGCAGTCACATTTGCATCCTCACCAATGGTCCCTCCACTCTGTCCTGTATTGACAAGGTGCCATTGTGCATTCATCTCTGGGTCATTGAGTACAGCTCGCGGTTGCATCACTTTCTCTCGTTGAGGCAGGCTCCGCTCAATGATTCCTCGATTTTCTAATCCTTCTAGAATCGATGCTCCCTCTACTGGGTCAGAGAACGACCAAATCCATGCCCCATCGAGGAACGGAGCCATGCGAATCTCGACATCAGCGCTAGTGTGCTTCTGAACGAGAAGCGGGTCCAATGTGGTCAAAACGAGCCATTCCTCTGGGGCCCCGAGATTCATCTGTAATTCCGCTGCTTCTACTTGGTAGAACGCACGCTGAACGGCACCACTGTAGGACTCGAAGACCGGCTCAGTCTTTGGGTCTTCGAAATCCTGAGCCGTTGCAAGGGGGACGGTAATGGAGGTCAGGAAAAGCGCGACTAGGACAAAGGCACGCTCGCGCATGAATTGTGTTTGTCCATGGAACGTCATAGTGCTTTGCTCAAGACCCAATGAAGGTTTGAACCGCTTGATTGACTTCTTCATCGCTCATCAGGCGTCTTTGGGACTTGGCTAAATCAAAGAGATGAGCGACTAATTCATCGGTAGCTTCGAAGCCATTTCGTTCAAGCCAGTAGATGATATTGGAACGACCAGACATGTGGCCGATACGAATTATCTGCTCTAATCCAAAGTCTTGAGCCGGAACTCCACTATAGATTCGGTCAGCCAGCCAGTGATCTCCTTTCTTCATCGCTTTCACGACTGCGCTTGCGTGTACTCCGGTCCCTGTTTCAAAAGCGTCCTGGCCAAATACCGGATAATTACGCGGGAGTGCGACTTCGACGTATTCGTTGGCTTTGCGCATATATTCGTTTAACGTGGTCAAATCGTTGTCGATTGCTCCCATCAGTTTGAGATTCACGAGTGTCTGATCGATGGGTGCATTTCCGGCACGCTCACCAACGCCAAGAGCTGTACCATGAATCACGTCAGCTCCCGCGTAATAGGCTGCAATATTGTTCGCTACGCCTAGTCCGCGATCTTGATGACCATGCCAGTTAACTTCGATGTCCCGTCGTTTGAAACCAGCATCTGGGATGACCTCTTCCTGAACGAAGCGTAGTAATTGCTCCACACCGTTTGGAGTAACATGGCCACATGTATCGCAGACACAGAGACGATCTGCGCCCAATTCTAAAGCTCTGGTGTAGACGGCTTTGATATCCTCTGGCTTCGAACGTGTGGTGTCCTCGGTCACGAACATTACCGGAATGTCATTGTCTACTGCGAATCCAATCGCCTTCTCAGCTGTTGAGATGATACGGTCCATAGTCCAGTTTTCTGTATACTGTCGAATCGGACTTGTGCCAAGGAAGGCACTAGCTTGAATCTGCATCTCGTGTTTCGCCTGTAAATCAACGAGAGGTTCGATGTCACTGACTACGGTACGAACTGCGCAACCAGGGCGTATTTCGTAACTTCTCTCGCTGATATGTGCTAACATTGCATCGATATGGTCGATGTGTAGAGGGCCTGCTCCGGGAAGCCCAAGGTCGACCTTTTGGATACCAAGTATTTCCATATAATCGAGGAGTTCTATCTTCTCCTCGATTCTTGGATTACGTGCAGATGGGCTTTGTAGTCCATCTCTCAAGGTTTCATCGTCGAACCAAATTGGGTGAGGGTGAGATGCTTCATCTCTCGTGAAATCGTGTTGGATGAGATTCCAGTCGTAGATGAGGTCCTTCTCGTTCATGTGGTCGCCTCCTGTGGAAGAGAAGCACGGATTGCGTATGAATCCCCCGCTTAGGGAGAGGTAGTGGTTTCAACGCCGTCTTCTTTCTTCGCCATGGTTCTTGCGAGATTCCCGCCTAGCATAGCGAGGAAGATAACCGCTGCCCAGGTATTCAAGGCAGTCACCACGAGGCCGATGAACATCAGGGCAAGATAGTACAGTGAGGCTTTGAATGAGCGCAGAGCAGTGGGCAAACGGCCCTTTTCATCAAATTCTTCCTTGGGATCAATCCGGAGGACTGTCTGAAAGTACCAGAATCCAAGGCTGAAGGCAATGATACTCCAGATGAGTTCTCCTTCATCGCCCACGGCTTCGTTTCGGAGCCAAGGCATGGCTGCAATTCCAATGAGTAGAAGAGCGTAAACCTTCATCTCAAGAAGTGTCCGTTCAGGCCCCTTAACCCACGGCATCATTGGTACACCGACCTTTTCATACTCAGATGAGCGATACAGTGCGAGTGCCCAGAAGTGGGGGGGGGTCCAAAGGAAGATGAGTGCAAACATCAGCCATGGAAGAGGCTCGCCGAGAAAGAATGGATTCGTGATTGAGAGTTCGGTGACAGGAGTAGCTGCCGCCCAACCGATTAGTGGAGGTGTAGCTCCAGCAATCCCGCCGATGACGATGTTTTGTGTCGAGGTGCGCTTTAGCCACATGGTGTAGATGAGTACATAGAAGAGAATACTGAACCCCGCCCAGAACGCAGTTACTGCGTTCGTCATCGCCATGAACCATGCCACACCGAGAACGGAAATACTGATTCCAAACCAGAGGGCTTGATTCGGGCTAACAGTTCCGGCAGGAACTGGGCGATTGATTGTCCGTTTCATTCCCGGGTCTATGTCACGGTCGTACCACATATTGATCGCGTTTGCACCGCCAGCGGTCAACATCCCGCCGACGATGACTACAACCATCACTTGACCGGTGTGAAACAAATCCCATTCTCCGGTCTCACGCCAGATTTGAGCGTCGTGAATCAATACTGCACATAACGCTGTGATTTGCAGGAGGATTAGTACGCGCGGTTTCATGAGGGTAACATAGGCCCTCACACCAGTCGCTACCTCTGCCATGTTGCTTCACCATTTGATTCGACCATTGAACGTTGGGTGTAGAGTTTCAGTTTCCCTTCATTCCTCTTCATTATCCGATGTGTCGATTCTAATCATCAGAATCGCAGATGAAAATATGAGGAAAACCACCGACGCAAGGAGAAGATGGAGTACAGAAATCCATTCTATGAATCCTGAATTTGCAGTCCATGAGAGAACATAGGCTCCACCGAGAAGCACATTCAATCCATAGAGTCCGGTTCCCCATGACATAAGTCGATGAGTAAGGACATCTGGAGCCCATGCCGAGCGAGTCATCCATATTCTGAGGAGTATGATTCCAACAATTAGAACAAGCCAACGGTGAATGAATTGCGATTGTGCGATTACATCTTGCACCAGAACTCCGATTCCTCCGCTGCATAGTGGCCAAGAGTCCGGAAACCCGGAGACACCACAGGCAACATTTGCATCTTCGGTAGTGGAGACGAAGGCACCCACAAAGAGTACGATAAGGGTCGATAGAGCGCTAAGACGGAGATGTACCTGTGTTCGAGGGCCTGCCTTCACATTCCACCCCAGTCCGTTGTCCTTCCTCCAAGAAATCCAGAGTCCAATTAAGGCCAGTGTGAATATTAGTGCGGAGGCGAGATGTAGAGCCACTGACCAGTGCTCGTTGTCCCATTTCACAGTAACATAACCAAGGAAACCTTGCCAGATAACTAGGATCAATGTGAGGCCTGCAAGTGTATGGGTCCGATTAGATAGACTCTCACGTTGCGCTCGAACAATAAGATACTGCAGGATAATCAGTGGCCCGAGTAGGGCACCTGCAATGGCGCGATGGAGCCATTCTGTGAAGATTTCGAATGTTGTATATCGATGATCAACCCCTCGAGAATCAATTTCCTCAGGATTATTTTCCCACCATGTGGCTTGTTCCTCGGGAGATACATCGAAGCCCCATGTACCGAAGCACGTGGGCCAGTCTGGACATGATTCGCCAGCATCATAGATGCGGATGATACCTCCTACAGCTATCACCATCGCTGCGATAAGGATGAGCCCTACTGGGAGTAGATGCCATGGCCCTTTCCATCGTGCCATGACAAGCGTATGGGTGTGGGGTATTTCAACGCCTGATGGTTCGTATGTGTATGTCCCACCATTGGTGGCGCGGTGTACTCCTTGCCGTGCTCGTGGCTTTGACCCCAGTCGTGGGTTCAACACCCGTCGATATTACGCCTCCACTGGATCCAAGCACTCCAGGAGTTGTACTCGATGTATTGATTCTAGATATCGAGGCCAACGCTACGAATGGTACCGGGGATTCTCTTCGCCGTCCACCATTCTTAGTTGAATTGCATACAGCAACATGGTGCCTACCCTGTCGCACTGCGGAAGCAGAGGTCGCAGAATTGGGAGCAGTATGGTCTAGTGTCGCAATCCTTCGCCATCACTCATCTAATCTTGACTCTCTATCAGTGGAAGCGAGTAATCAGACGAAACAGAATCACGGTGTTCGTGGTTACCCCAGCATCGTTGTTGAAGGTCGTTGGATTCTCAACGGTTCTAGTCAGAGTATAGATTTCGATGATCTCATCGCGAACATGACCTCGGCGGGATTGACGAGGAACACGACACCAGAGGCTAATTGGATTGAGGGATGGAGTTACAGCGATGGTGTGATGGATGTGGATCTTGAAATTGGTATGGATGATGTCCAAGTTGATGTTTATCTCCAGATGGAGGGTGTAAATGGAGGGGAATTAGGAATCCTTCCTGACACTGTTGTGGCAGGTGTGACGGATGTTGATCTAAGTCAAGGGTCCACGGTGAGCCTGAATCTCAGTGGTGCTTCAATTAGCGTGACCGATGATCCTGGACGTATTGTACTCGTGGTGCGTAACCCTGGCCCTGCAATTCTGACACCAGCGTCCGATATATTCGTCTCTAGTGACTACCAATCCGTTCCACCTAGCACACCCGGAGGTTCATTCGCTGCATCCAATCCGTTCCTATTCTGGATCGCACTTCTTGGCGGTATCGCGTTCATGTTGCCTGCTCTTCAGCATACAGTGCCGGCGTTGTTCAGAAAGCGACGAACAAAGATTGGTGAAGAAGAGTAAGGCTCACTCTTAGTCGTGAGGGACGACGTCCATTGGCAAAAGATTGCGGTCGTACTCAAGCATTGCAATCTTTTGAGGATCAAGGACGAAGCGGGTATTTGCTTCCTCGACACCGTAGAGTTGAATCAGTTCATCCTTGAAGGCCTCACGAAGGTCTTCCTCGGTGACGTGAATGGGTGCACCCATGCTAATCTGGAGTGCACGAGCACCGATGATTCGGGCCTTCTCGAAGCGTGTGTGGGATCTGATTGGCTTGACCATGGGATAGTCACCTACTGTCCGACCGACTTAGGAGGGTGAGATAAGGCCTGCGCTTGGCAAATCAGAGTTATTCAACCCGTTCGATTAGCATAGCAACCGCATTCCCGCCACCCAGGCAGAGTGTTACAATGCCTGTTGAACCACCAGTTCTTCGAAGTACGCCGAGCATCGTCATCAGGCACCGTGTCCCTGAAGCACCTAACGGATGTCCAAGGCTGACAGCTCCACCGTGTAGGTTGAATCGTGCCTCTGGGATGCCGACTTCCTTTGCAACCGCGCAAGAGGCAGCAGCAAAGGCCTCGTTGTGTTCGTATACATCCACATCCTCAACCCCAAGTTTGTTGCGTTCGAGTAAGGCCCGAATGGCAGGAATAGGTGCATACATTACGCGAGCTGGTTCTACTCCGCTCGTGTACTGATCAATGATTCTCGCGAGAATAGGCCATCCCTGCTCTATTGCGAAGTTTTCGTCAGCAACAAGGACGGCTGATCCACCGTCGTTCAAAGTCGATGCATTTCCAGCTGTGATGGTGCCTTGTTTATTGAATACGGTGCGAAGCCCAGATAGTGTTTCGATATTCGTGCTATCTCGGATACCTTCATCCCGAATGATATTCTTCACACTCCCATCAACTTGTGGTGCATCAACAGGAACGATTTCCCAATCGAACCAACCTGAATCCCTAGCGGTTGCAGCCAGTTTTTGTGAACGAGCCGCAAAAGTATCCATCTCGACCCTTGAGATGCTACATTCCTCAGCAATCAATTCGCCAGTGTTTCCCATATGTATGTCATTGTAGACATCCCAAAGTCCGTCGTAAATCATCGAATGAACAATCGCATCAACATCAATTTCAGCACCTTTGTGGTAATCCCTCACCAAATGAGGGGCATTGGTCATACTTTCCATTCCACCTGCGATGACAGCACGATGTTCCCCCGCACGAATTGCCGTTGCAGCAATCATTACTGCTTTCAGGCTTGATCCACAGACCTTGTTGATCGTTGCACAGGGTGTTGAGGCAGGCAAGCCGGCACCAAGGGCGACTTGTCGTGCTGGATTCTGCCCCGCGCCAGCCTGGATGACCTGCCCCATTAGTACGTCATCGATGATATTCTCCATTGGGTCGATACCAGCCCTTTCTAGGACGGAGCGGACAGCCACAATTCCTAGGTCTACAGCTGACATTTGGGCGTAAACACCACGATATTTACCGATAGGAGTACGGGCAACAGCGCAGATTACTGGCGTGCCCATAGAGTCGCATCGAGCCCTCCGAAATGAATCTCACGGGTCAGACTCTGAATTCCGAGTAGTAAGATCTATGCAAATCCATAGAATTCAGGGTCGCGAATTTGAGGTCGAAGTTCCGATTTTACTAGGATAGTTCGAACGGCCCAGAGATCAGTGAATACTCGGTATGTCGTGGTAGCGTCGAGATAATCTACGCCGGATGACCCACCAGTACCAATTCGCCTCCCGATTATGCGTTCTACCATACGGGCGTGACTGTGACGCCATTTCACCATTGATTCTTCCAATTCTATCATCCGATCAATGAGTGTGCGAGGCCATGCGAGGAGAGGTAAATCTCGGTGTGACTCGATGAATAGGAGTCCGGCTCGAGGGCGGTCGACTTCACCGTTAGGCATCAGGAAGTCGCGTGCCCCTTTCGCAACAGCTGCGAACCTTGCTTTCATCGCGTCAGAATCTCCCATACCCCATTCAGACATCCGTTCTGCCATATCTGACCCATGTTGCTCAAGGGCAGCAATGTGTGCCTCGACGTAAGATTGGACCACTTCCGTATCGTTTTCTGAATCGGGAGTAGAACCATCGATAGGAGTTCGTCCGAGCCAGTTACGTGCAGTATCCCAGAGGGAAATTTCATCCATCCGTGCTCGAAGTCGATCTAAATCCACTTTACCCTGCTCTGAGGTTTCAGCCATCTGAACGAAGCGCTTGAGCGGGTCCATCCCTCCGTTGCGCTGGTTATCTTGGAGTCCAATCAGGATCTCGAGTTCCCGCATTTGAGCGGATTCAAAACCAGACGCGGAACCTAAACCATCGCGGAAGGCGAGAAAATCCTGCGGACTAAGGGTCTCCATCACAGACCATTGCTGAGCCATAAGTCGGAAGATTTCAGTCACCCGCCCGAGACGGTGGACGACTACAGGTATTGCTTCCTCGGCGACGGATTCAGTATCTAGGGCGTCTCTAGACTCTGCGAGTTCACGGATTACCTGCTTGAACCATAACTCAAAGGTTTGGTGTACAACGATGAAGTGCATCTCATCGGAACTGACTGACCCCTCTCTCTGAAGGGAGAGCAGATCGTTCAGACTGAGGTATTCTCCGTAACTTAGACTCCGTTGTGGTTCCTCGCCCATGACTTCACATTCGCCATCCGGTATGTAATGGATTTCCGTGTTGCCTTCCTAGAATTGAAAAGTGTGGGTAAGCGTCAATAACCAATCACCGGTGGCGTCCCTAATGGCAGGAGACGCCCTTCCCGTTGCCGAGTGGGTCTCGGATTACGATGTCTCCCAGATTACCATTGGTGTGGTCGCCTCTCATTCATCTCTTCAGATACTTCACGGTGCCCGTCAGGAGGGGTTCAGAACTTTGGGTATCTGTGTGGGTGAGGAGCGTCGCAAGATGTACAGTGCATTCCCTGGAGCCGATCCAGATGAGTGGCTCATTCTTGACGATTATAAGCAGATAATGGATTATGCTGAGTATCTGCGTGAACGTAATGTAATCTTGATTCCTCATGGATCCCTTGTAGAATATCTTGGCCCTAAGAACTTCCAGATTCTTTCGGTGCCAACCTTCGGAAATCGAAACATCCTCGAGTGGGAGGGCAGCCGAGAACGTCAGCGCCTCTGGCTTGAGTCAGGCGGATGTACGATGCCTCGTGTAATTGAGGACCCCAAGGACATTGATGGCCCGGTTATTGTGAAGTACGCCGGGGCAAAGGGGGGTCGTGGATACTTCGTCGCCCGTGACTTCCGTGACTTCCGTCGTAACGTTGACCTCGAAGAGGAATTCACAATCCAAGAGTATGTGCTTGGTACCCGCTATTACTTCCAGTTCTTCTTCGACCCGCTCCCAGAAGATGGCTATCAGGTCGATGGCATGGGTTCCAAGAAAGGTCAGAAAATAGGGCGGCTTGAATTGATGAGTATTGATCGACGTGACGAGGCGAACGTCGACGAATTCTACAAACTCGGAAGTCTACGCGACCTCCGTGACATGGGTCTTGAACCATCCTTCGTCGTGACTGGAAATACACCAGCCGTACTTCGTGAATCACTACTCCCTGAAGCCTTCCGTATGGGCGAGGGGGCTGTGGCTGCGAGTATGGAACTAGAGGGGGCTGAGCAGGGCATGATTGGTCCATTCTGCCTCGAGACAATCGTGACCGATAAGCTGGAGTTTCGGGTTTTCGAGGTTAGCGCGCGAATCGTCGCAGGCAGTAACGTTGCAGTCGGTGGTTCACCCTATTCGGACATCAACGAACCAGGTATTAGCACTGGGCAGCGTGTTGCACGGTGTATTCGGAAGGCAATCGAGAAGGATCGTCTTCTCGATATCTTATCCTGAGTTAGGATTCTGTTCCAACGTTGATTAATTGTTGATCATGCATAATCTGCAGATTGCCAGGGGGCAGGGACCCGAGTATATCGTCCTGAACGAGGCCAGTGGCTTTGGCGATGCGATTTGCGATGCTTTCTTTCTTCTGTGTGCCAGGTTGCAGTCGGACCCACCGTTCACAGATGGATTCAACAGTAGCTGGAGTACCTACGAGTGGAAGCGGAATTCCATTGATTGCTACCACTCCTAGACTTATCTCAGTCGGCATGTTACGATGCCAGTTTCTCTGTCCTCTGATTACGAAGGCACCGCGGCCAAGGGATTCTCCCGTTTCAGCAGTTTTCGAAACCTGATTGGATCGGACATGGTATGCAGTTGCAGCCCCTCCACCTCCGCCCCAAGCTCTCGACCAACATACTGCCATCTGTGCGGCTTCTCCGAGAATCTCCTCGTTCGGAGAACTAAATTCGGAAGATTGGGTGAGTCGTAGGGATGGTACATGCTTTGGTAGAGTAGGATTTGGAGCAGGATCGGTTTGGAATCCTTCTGCGATACGGATGGAACAGGATGGTGCACCGTGTAGATCAGCGTGAACATAGATGTCCTCCTTGCCAAGGTGTTTCTTCACCACAGTGTCATTTCCGCGTGCATCACGTCCACCGACCATTAGCCGCCCGTCACTTAGCATCGTCCAACGATGTCGTTCAAACCATAGTCGCTTGGATCGTTTTACGCGACCTACACGCCCAGCAGCCTCATCTTTTGCCCGCTGTTTCTCATCCTTGCGTTTCTTCCGTTCTGTGTCTTCGAGCGCTTTTACCGCTCCTTTCGCTTTGTCTTTTTGAGTTCGAGCAATCGTGAAATGGCGCTGAGCGTTTTGATGAACGGTCTCGTCAACGTGCAACTCTATTCGTATACCTGGCAACCCATTTTCGTCAGGCAGGAATGCTTGCATCGTCCTTTTTGCAGGATCCACTGATTGAATCCATTCCACGCCCTTTACAGCAGCCCGTACATTGGACCAACCCTGTTGTTCAACAGCACGACGAATTTGTGTGAGGAGAGAGTTCACATGTTCCCAGTTTTCGGTAATCATTGCTGCAACATTCTGTGCCTTTCCTGCTTTCTCATGAAATCTCTCGATTGCCTGTTCTTGCTGTTCTGCACGACGACCCAGCCGGCTCCCAGCAGTCTCTTCCGCCTCCCCTGCTTCTACCATCCTCTCCATCTCGCGTCGAGCATAGGCAGCAGAATCGTGTGCACCCCACCATGCGTCGACTGCGGCCGAGAGGCTGGGGTGGTCAATATGCAATTCAGCATCCATGTGAGCGAGTGCCACGGGGGCGACCTCCAGATACGGTGGCATCTCTCCTGATGTGACGCCAGATGCGATTACATCGAGAGATTCAGCATCCTTAGCCCATCCATGTGCACCAGTGGAATCTATCGTTCCAAGCATCGCGGTTAGAACACTCATAATTTCGTCCCTTTCACCTGCACTGAGGTTCGAAATAGGCATTGAAGGGTCAATACCAGTCGCTGCACAGATTGCGTTGGCGTATCCTCGGCCGAGATTCACCTTTGCCGCAAGTGTCCGCACGACGTCAGCATCACTGCCTGCGAGAATCTCACTTAATCCATCAGCGTCAAGGTCACGTGGATCAACTTGAGCTGGGGGCCAATCGTATACTTCCCCACGTTTGAGCGTCCGAGAGGCGTATTCCGTCGAAGTGAGTGGTTGGATAATTACTCCTTCAGGATTGAGGAGGATGACGTTACCTTCACGAAACATTTCGATTACTAGACGATGGATACCGGCAGCGGTATCGACATGTAGAGTTAGAATCCGATCAAATCCGTGCTGAGTCACGTCGACCAGTCGGCCATTGTTCAGATATTTCCTGAGCACCATTGCGAACGGTGAGGGCGACATTGGCATAGGTCGATCACGATCGGATAGGTAGAGGCGTCGACCACGTACGATAACGAGATCGGATGCCCCATCTTTCTTGGAGTTCAGGCGCAGCATGACTTGCTCCCAGTGGGGCTGGTATGCCTTGCGGACCCGTGCCCCTATGTGGGCTCTAAGTTCCACCACCATACGAGCGATGTCGAAGCTCGACGATTGTTCACGCATGGGGACCGCCAAGTGAAGGAGCCTTGTCGACCCTTCAATAGGCAATCGCTTGAAGAACCGTGGAAGATGCTTCATGTTCGTGCAACCGGGTATCCCCACAATGCGAATCCCGCGCGGCGGGTTGTCTATACTAGCGGATTCAGATCAACCAGAATCGGTGGGAGAGAACGATCCAGGTGTCCGTTGTTTCTGGTATCGTCCAATGATGCGGATTGAGGGCGGACGCATGCGTCCAGATACGGATTGGGGAATTCATGTAGAATCGGATTGTCTTGCAGAAATGGCGGCCCGTGTAGCGGGTCAGATGGAGCAAGACGGCGTTGTGAATGCTTCAGATATTGCGCTAGATCTCTGTTTCCTGTTTGGTTTTGATCACGAGTATTTCCATCACTGTGTTGATTCAGCGTGGACAGGCCACCTCCAGCGTCTGATTGAGACGCAGGGTACTCTGCCTTCTGAAGCGGGGCAATATCGAGAGATGTACATGGATCGAATCGATGATGTAGTGGATAATTGGCTCCTTGTTGAGGAGACACTAGCGAATGCTCATGTTGTTCGAGATCCTACTCGTCTTGGTGGTCTTCGTGAAGCCTTCCTGCGGTATGGTCTACTCCCTGACCCTGATGAGTGGAAGCGCGGCCCGTATGCGCTCTGGGATCGTGCTGCTTTCGATTCACGTGCCTTCACTGCCCTCAGTCATCATGTGTGGATGCAGTATCTCAAGGGTGAAGCAGATCCTTGTGGGATTTGGCCTGAAATTGAGAAAATATGTCATGAGGGTGGAAATGAATCGGGATTCGCTGAGATTGTGAATCGCATTGTGGATGCTGTAGATCCTACTAATCTTGAGGATGATGCACATAGCCATGTGTTGGATCGTGCAGGAGTAAGTGTCCCTATTTCCTTCGGTGGTTTTCAGCAGGGGCTCCTACGTCGACTTAGTGTTCCTCTCCGAGTTCATGGTAGTCAATCAGGAATAATTCGTGCCCGATTTGGAAAGGATAACCCCGATTGGCCCTATGGAATCATTGAGGGGTTGTATATGCACTTTCGAATTGCAGAGGTAGGCGGGGAATCTGACGATCCGTTCGGGGATGATGACGATGATTTCGAACTCACTCCGTGATCAGCGTCGACGAATTAGTGCAATCGCGATAGCGAAAAGAATGAGCTCTGCTCCAAATCCTGGCGTGGACTCAGGTTCAGGGTCATCGGGATTCCAAGGGAGAATGATATTGGCATTAGTGTCATTATTCACTACGGTGAAGATGAGCGTCGATCCTGTGGTGATTTCTAACTTGTCTGGAACAATCTCAAGACTACTCACGGTAATGTTGTAGGTCTGAGCTTCACCTTTGGTGACAACGAGTTCCATGGTGCCTCCTTGGTTCAGGCCATAGTAGGTGTGTACGATGTCATGATCACTCACGGTTTCATATCGACAAGCTAGAGTGTTCTGACAAGCGGAATCCATCCATTCAGGAAGTGTGTACTCATACGTCATGTCGGAATCCATCATGTCTGTATTAGTAGGTCCCGGAATGTAGATCTCTGCAGATGCGATACCTGCTAGGAAGATTAGGCCTAGTAGGACCAGTGCGAGGCTGCGCATGCCCCTCTCCGGTCGGTCCGAGTTCTTGCCTTTGTCGGAGATTACGATAGGAGTAAATGGATTCATTTGGGGTTCATTCGGTCACGCGAGTAATCCAATCTTCGATAATTGGGCGAATTTCCGCTTCGTGAGCGAATTGGTTACTGGGGACCTCTATTACTTCCCCATTGTCGAGGCATTCTGCAATACGTATCGCATCGTCATGTGCATGGAGAACATCGGATTTAGCAACACAGATGGCTATCGGAGCCGTCACTTTTTGGAGTCCATCCCAAACTGAGTAAGCACGATTAGAACGTGATGATAGTTTGAGTCGACGCATGTCTGCATTACGCATCGTGCGAGTGTAGCGAATCTTTTGGCCGGGTTCTTTCACTTTCCAGCGCATGTATGGTATTGCAATCAGTCGCATTATTGGAGGATATACCCACCACGGAAAGCTGGAAAGAAAAACCATCCACAAAGGAAATTTGAATTCAGAATTTGGTGCGAGAAGGAAGGCTGTTCGTACTGAAAGCGTTCCTTCTTTCAATCCGTGAAGTATACTTGTTGAACCTAGCGAGGAGGCAAACCAATCACACTCTGAAGGATCGTGGCCAAGGTTTCGGACAATGGCGTCCATATCCATTGCATGGTTCGGTATGGAGTGGTCCGCAACTTGTTCCCGACGTCCATCTGGACTCTTAGTGTGGTTCTTTTCTCGCGTTTCAATATATATGACTGGCCGATGTCTCACCCAATCCGCTAGCAGAGGAATCCAACCTTCAACCACAGAGGTCCATCCTGGAATAACTACCACTGGCCTGTTTGCTGCGTCATCCATTACCTTCGGAGTCCAGACAAGGGTTCGAAGGCACCATCCTCCACTACCTTCGACAAATTTCTCGTCGAAATCAGCCGCTTCGCTACCCAGCGGGTCCTCCATAGTACAGTTCTACTCCGAGGCCAAATGATGCTGCCGGTTTTTAGATTCAGAATCCAAATAATATGAGAAGGAGAAATAGACCCACGAATGGTAGCAACGTTAGACAACCTGCAGTCATAACACCATATGCGAAAGGCTTCCTATCAGTTTTGTATCCCCAGATGATTCCACCAATAATTGAAATTGGCCAGATTACGAAGCCTAGGAACTCGGTAACATCTCCTGTTCCCTCAAACGCCTCAGACAAATATCCAACGTATATGGGGGCCTCCATTGACTCACCAGCAACATCTACTGTATTCCCGTCAAATTTGATGAATATATTACCACAACGATCCCGCCCTAAACTACAGTAATTCACATCCATCTTATACCAAGTATCTCCATCAATCTCGAAGGAATCAAATCTTGTGTGAGGGCCGTCACCGTCTCCGTTGATTGTTGCATCACTGTAGCCCCCATTGTTGCCAACTATTCCTTCAACTACGAGGTCCCAATAGCCCTCACTTGGGTATTCGGCATCAAATCTCCATCCGAGATCAAATTCATGAACATTGTATGTTTCATCCTGAATAGTGACTTGTCCATCATTTAATCCATAATTTGCCCAATATTCGTTACTAATATTTCCACTCTCAACTAGGACGGCACTAATGACTCCGGTAGCAATTGGAAGGACAATTAGTCCCATCATGAAGAGTGCCCAAGAAGGAAGTGGTGCTTTTTTCTTGAATCCGGACAATGAGTTCGATTGATTAGAATTTGATGTAACCGAAGAAACACTCCCAGAGAATACAATATGACTATCCAAATCTCCATCTAAAATGTCATTTTGAATATGATTTGATTCTGAATCTCCCTGTGCTTGTAAGAGCGCTTTTTGAAACGCCTCGATTGCGTCTTGGCCAGAATCCATATCTTTTGCTCAATTTGCAAGTATTTCCAAATGTCTCTGAATTGGATTGTAAACGTCAATTTATGATCCATTTCTCTTTTTCTCTGCGAATTAGACCTGCTGACTCATGTGAGGAAAGGTGAGAAAGTGTCTGGTCAACCTTGAGCATTGGATGGGCGTCGGGTGTGTCAGAATAGGCGTGATTAGCGATTTTCTCAATAGAGGATAAACCAGACGCTACGGCTTCTAGAACGCGTTCATGGCGACCACTTCGATGTTTGATATACCGATCAAGTAGTTTCTCAGGACGGTGGGTAAAGGGGCCATGTGCTGGGAATAGTATCTCAGAATTTAGTGCACGCATTCTCTGTAGACTATCGATATAGGCGTCCATATCACCATCTGAACTTGGAATGAGGATGGTGCCAACCATCACTGCGAGATCTCCCGATACGAGGTAGCGATTAGATGAGAGGCAGATGTGGCCTGGGCAGTGGCCTGGAGTGACGTGCACCGTCCATTCCATCTCGCCATTCGGGCCATTGAGAGTTATGATGTCCCCCTCACTCAGTGCTTGGTCTGATTCACAGAGTGGTATCGCTGCTAGTGTTTCTGGAGTTGCCCAGATTGGTGCAGTATACATCTCTGAAATTTTGGTCAAATCACCGATATGGTCCTGATGGCGATGGGTGAAGATAGTCGCAATTATCTTCCCTCCATCTTCTTCGATTCCGCGTATTCGTCGTTGGAGATATGCAAGTTCTTCAGAAGTTCTTGCCGCGGGGTCGACGATGAGCCGCTCACCGCCGTGTTCGCCGAGAATGAAGCAGTTTGTGTGTGTTGAAGGTGGGAGTGTTGCAGTTCTTAGCGGAATACATTCTATGTTCGGAGCGAGTTCGATGCGATGTTCTCCTGATTTAGGTTCAGCCGCCATCGATGCCATCGCAGCATGGATGTCGTTGTTGTTTACTTCAAGTGACTCAGCAACATCACGAAGTAGCGTAATGATGGGTGGTGCGGTGAGCATGTTTCCAGTTTTCCAGACATTGACAGCTTCAGCAGGATGCATCCATTGGAGTTCATCGAACTCGCTGCCTATGTCGAGTAATTCAGGCTCAGGAGCTCCATCATTGAGGTGGACATGCATGAATCGATTTCTGAACCTTAGGGGTGAGAAAGGCGGGGTTGTTCGTGTACCGATGTGAGTGATTTTTACTGGGGAGGCGGGAATTACTCCTTTGGTCACGGCTGTAGTCCAGGCTGTAGGGTCCTCGATTATCGCATGACGCAAAGTCATCGAGACACGTTCTATTTCTCCGTCACCGATGGCCAGACCAACCTCCTCAGCGGTCTCGCGGAGAATTGCTGCATAGACAGCCGGCCAATCATCCTCAAGTTGATCAAGGCCTTTGACGAATGTTGCCGCTTCCTCATCATTCCCCCGGATACCGCCTCCTGGTAGTGACCAAAAGTCGGCAAAGGCTCGAAGGGTTGGGATACGGTGTGCAAGCAGGACTTCCGGCCCTTGAGATCCGTTCCGGGAGATGAGTATAGATGTCGAATCTCGTGGCGTAGCAATCTTCGCCTTGGGGATAACTATCCCTGGTGGTGCCTCGTCCATGATTGTATCCTGTGGCTGAGGGCTATGAAACCGCGCTCATTCCTTTGAGTCGTATTCTTTACTATTTTTGAGGCCCCATTGAATGAATATGCCAAGGATGGCGATGAGTCCAGCGATGCGGAACACTGTGTGATAGGTCCACAATCCACTGCCATCAACAGTGGCTGCCCAAATGAAGGCTGCGAGGACTGGGCCAATAATTCGGGAGAGTGCACCGAATCCCTCTTGAGCACCCATTACTCGACCAAGATCGAGCGATATTGCTCTTGCCTCCGTAGTAATCATCGTGGATTGGGTAGGCTGGTAAAGGCCGTTGCCTACTGCGATGAATGTCATAGCAAGAAGTCCTATTGTGAAGGGGGTGGGATTCAGATATGGTATCCAACCAAGTCCGATTGCAGTCAGTACGATACCTGCCACCATGAGGTGCCTTACATCGAATCGTTTTGTCAGCGGGCGAATCAGTCCACCTTGGACAATAACTCCTATCAAACCAACATACGCGAAGATATAGCCATTCATTCGCTCGTCGTAGCCTAGACCTCCGTTCTCAATCGGCATCGCGGTGAACAGGATGAACGTTGCATGCATCATTGTGAAAGCAAGTAAAAATGTGGCATTTACGAAAATCAAACGTCTAACATTTGGTGAAAGGTCACGGACACCGACGAGATTGCGCAGGACAACCTGCAGTCCTGTCTTTTCACTATTCTGGGACCGCTTCTCTTTTGGTAGGCTCTCAGGCAGCATACGAATTGCAAGTAGGAATGACACTGCAGAGAGGAGGCCTGCAGTAAGACATGGTAGGAAGTAGGGATGCGCTTCCCACCAATCTGTAGCAAACGGTCCACCGAAAGCGTTAGCTGGATCGGTTAGGATGCCGCCTACGAATGGACCAATCATGAATCCGAGACCGAACGAAGCACCAATCATGCCCATTCTCGCCGGAAGTTGTTCCCTTGAACTGATGTCCCCGATGTAAGCGCGCGTGACGGCAATATTTCCATTACCAGCACCGGCTAGGAATCTGACTACAATAGCCATCCAGAGGGCTGAAGCGAGTCCGAAGGAAATTAGGAAGATGGTATTGCATAGTAGGCCTAGCATCAGTATTGGACGACGTCCAATGCGGTCAGAGAGAGAGCCAAGCAGAGGCGTGAATAGAAACTGACCCAAGGTATAGGACGCGAGGACGATACCAACCCACCAATCCCTCGACCCCATGTCGATGAAACCGCCAGCTTCAGCGAGGTCTTGGACGAAATAGGTCAGAAAAGGAATCACTAAAGTAAATCCAATCATATCGATGAGAACGACTAGGAACAGTATGAACAACGGAGATCGTTGGTTTTCCTCTGTCATGTTGATACACCGGTGCAACTTTCGTTTCAAGGGTCCGCATCACAGTGTGTTTAGTTCGCGGTTACCTGAGCCACCGGGTCCAATCCAATCATCAGGTCGGTTCCCAAGGATTTCTTCGATAGCTTCTATGTGTTTGTCAGTGATTTTAAGCGCGACATCGATACATCCTAGATTTTCTTCTAACTGCTTCGCATTTGTTGCCCCAAGAAGGATAGTGGATACATTTGGATTTTTCAGGCACCATGCCAGTGCTAATTGTGCCATTGAGCTGCCTAGTTCATTCTTCGCGTAGGTCGTAAGCGCACGAATACGGTCGATGTGCCCATCCTTACGAGCCTGTGCGAGTTTTTCACTCATCCAAGAGTAAATCTCCATAGTCGCTCTTGATCCCTCTGGTACACTGTCATTGTACTTACCAGTCAGAAGACCGGAGTTTAACGGACTCCAGATAGTAGTGCCAATGTTGTATGGTGCTCGATACATTGGAAAGTACTCATTTTCGAAGCGATCTCGGTGCAACATGTTGTATTGTGGCTGCTCAAACTGAGGTGGTTCAAGACCTTCGTTTCTTGCAATCCAGAATGCTTCTGTAATTTGCTGAGCAGACCATTCGCTGGTACCCCAGCAGGTTGCCATACCACTACGGACGGCATCTGTCATTGCCCGGACAACAGTTGAAGTCGGAGTGTGAGGATCTGGCCTGTGACAGAACAACATGTCCACATAATCGAGTTGGAGCCTGTTAAGTGAGTTAGAGAGCCCTTCTCTCACATGCTTGCGTGAGAGTCCGGATTCGTTGACCCCTGAACCACCCCAGAACACCTTGGTTGTAATTACAAGCTCGCTTCTGCGCCACAGCGCTGAATCCTCCTCTTGCAACTGTTTAAGCGCGATTCCAAAGATACGTTCTGCTTCACCGTTCGGTAATCCGTATGCTTCCGCATGATCAAAGCAATTGATTCCTGCCGCTCTTGCAATTCGGAGCAGTTGGATTGCAGTTTCGATACCTTGTTTTCCTTGTAAATTGTCTTTTACACCATAGGTCGCCCAAAAGCCGTAACTCAAAACGGAGACTTGAATCCCTGTATCTCCCATCATCCGATATCTCATGTCTGTCATGTCATGCCGTCAGTATCTCTGTACTCAATCATTTGTGTAATCCGAAGAAAATGAAAGTAGTGATTTCCCCCTAAATCGGATGAATAAACAGCCATTCATTAACCAAGTTAGAAGAAAATGAATCAATGATTTCCACTGGGGGGAGTGGTTTCATCTCTACTTCTCCAAATTCTTGATACACATCCCCCAGAATCCCCTCATGTGTCATTTAGGGAGCCGGAGACGATTGAGGAAGATATCGCATTGGTAGCGCAGGCTATGGAGATGGGAATTGATCCGTTCCCACCCAAGCGTGAGAAGAAGCGCTGGGGTCGAATGGCACTGGGTTCGTTCATGATTGTCTTGATGGTATCTTGGACATCACAATTCTTGATGCGATTTATTCCTTAGCTCTAGTCGCCAATTTTAGTGAAAAGTAGCCCCTCCCGGATTCGAACCAGGGTCACGAGATCCAGAGTCTCGTATGATGGACCACTACACTAAGGGGCTGTGTAATCGGCCGAGTCGGCCAGTGTATATCAGAACAGCGGAGTTATTGGTCAAGCAAGGAAGCGTGCCATCATAGCAGCGTGTTTCTCGCGGCTTGGACGCATGAGATCATCACTAAGATCGGAGAGAGGAGTGTCTACGAGCTTCTGGTCTTCGTCCGCTGTTTGCATTTCATTACTATGGTGAAGTAGTCCCGTGATGTGTTTCTTTTCTTTCTCTGCATTGTGGAGTGCTGCGAGTGCTTCTGTAGGATCCGTGTAGTCATAGGATTGCCCAATTGTCTCAAGACGAAGGACACTACCATCGAACAGTTCGACATCTTCGAACTCCCCTTCCGGAATATCGACTTCGGCAATTGGCTCAAAGTGGTGAATGTAATCCACGCCATGCAACTCTTCCCCGTTGTCTTTGACATATCCATACGAGCGATAAGATTCGTCGTTATTTGCGAAGGTGACACAGGGTGAGATGATGTCAATGACTGCCATGCCCTTGTGGCTTAGAGCAGCCTTCAATAGGGCAGTCAACTGCTTCTTTGAGCCGGAGAAAGATCGGGCTACGAAACCACAACCGACATTGATTGCGAGTTTACACAAGTCAATAGGAGGTTTTTCGTTAGGCATTCCTTTGCGTTTCTTTGATCCTATTTCGACAGTCGCTGAGTATTGCCCCTTTGTTAAGCCATATACACCGTTGTTCTCAATTATGTAGACCATGTTCAGATTGCGTCGGATTGCATGGATGAATTGTCCAATTCCGATACTTGCGGAGTCACCATCGCCGGAGACGCCAAGATAAACGAGATTCTTGTTAATCATATTCGCACCTGTGGTCACCGAGGGCATACGGCCGTGGACGGTGTTGAATCCATGCGATTGGCCAAGAAAGTAGGCCGGTGTCTTAGATGAGCAACCTATGCCGCTCATCTTTGCAATACGATGAGGCTCGATACCGTTTTCCCAGCAGGCCTGGATGATGACGTTTGAAATTTGGTCATGGCCACAACCGGGGCATAAAGAGGATGGTCCTCCCTTGTAATCTGCTTTTGGTCGTTCGATTACATTCAGTTTAATGCTCATTGATTTCCCTCCTTTAGAGTGTCTATGATTCTCTCAGCATAGAATCGTGCCCGAGGGGGCATGCCGTCAGAATAGGCTACGCTGACAATTTTTGGGACAAGGTGTATCGGGAGTTCTTTTCGCAGGACGCCATACAGTTGACCATCACGGTTAATTTCGAGGACAATGACCTTCTCGTGACGTTCTACAAAGGCCTCAACTTCCGAGTGAAGCGGAAGTGCGCGAACACGACATTGGCTAACCTTAACACCGGTCTCCTCGATGATGTCGTCAATTTCCTGAATTGTGTTCTCCATAGATCCCATGTAAATAATACCGATTTGAAGTTCCTCTTCCTCACGGAGGATTGGTGCAGGAAGAATGTCGCGTGCATTGTCAGTTTTTCGCTTTAACCGCTCCATTAGTTCGCGATAAACAACCGGGTCTTCGGAGTATACGCCGTCTTCGTCGTGACCGGTGCCACGGTAGAGAATTGGATCAAGTCCTGATCCTGGAAGGGTTCGATATGGAATACCATCACCGTCTACATCGCGGTATCGGCCATAGTTCTCGATCGCATCCATCTGCTCTTGAGTGCGCAAAACCTTGCCGCGATCAAGGGGTTCGTCAGGATATTCAAAACCTGAGCAGACCCAGTTGTTCATGCCTAAATCAAGATCGGAGAAGCCGAACACGAGTGTTTGGAAGCGTTCCGCGTAATCGAAGGCGCGCCATCCGAATTCAAAGCACTCCTCGACAGTTCCAGGAATCAGAACTATGTGGTCAGTGTCGCCATGACTAGCTTCGCGGAGTAGGTTAAGGTCTCCTTGTTGGGTTCGGGTAGGGAGTCCAGTGGAAGGTCCCACGCGGCAGACATCCCAGATAACACCCGGAATCTCAGCGAAGTATGCGAGACCAATGAATTCGGACATCAGTGAAATTCCGGGGCCAGAGGTGCAGGTCATACCTCTTCCACCGGCCCATCCAGCGCCGACAACCATGCCAGCCGCGGCCAACTCATCTTCTGCTTGAACCACTGCACAGGTTGACAAATCATCTTCCGTGTCTCGAAGTTCAGGGAGCCACTGGATGATGCCTTCTGCCATCGATGATGAAGGCGTGATTGGATACCAAGATAGCATGTTGATGCCACCGTAAATTGCTCCGAGAGCAACAGCCTCGTTCCCATCGACCAAGAACTTTGCATTATCTTTCTCCCGCTCATTTAAACGGTAAGGTTGGTCCCAATCTAGGTTGTCAGATGCATAGGTGCGCCCTTCTTCGATGGCACGCAGGTTCAGCTCCACTGCTGCTGTTTTGCCCTTAAACTGGCCTTCAACAGCGCGTTCAAGCGCACCTTGTTCGATGTGGAGTAGGTGCTGAATGATGCCGACATAGTACATGTTCGCAATCATCTTCGCGAGTTTAGGGTTTATTCCGCGTGCCATTTTCGTCATAGGCATGCCGAAGACGAGGCAGTCATCACGATCAACGGGCATTTTGACATCCTCGTTGTAAATGATAATCGTTCCAGGTTCTACTGCTTCAATGTCCTTGAACCAAGTGTCCTTGTTCATGATTACCTGGATATGTGTGCGGTCCCCCGGCGCCTGATAGCCTGCATCTGACACGCGGATGATGTACCATGTAGGTAACCCCGAGATATTGCTCGGGAAGAGATTCTTTCCGCTGACGGGAACTCCCATTTCAAACATTGAATTCAGTAGAATGAGATTCGCGGATTGTGACCCCGTACCATTTGCAGTGGCGATGTTCATCGTGAAATCGTTGATGATATGCTCCATCCGTGCCTTATCCCCTTCGTTGATGGCCTGCTACATTCGCCTGTCCCTGACCACCGCGCGATGCTTCGGGGGGAAGGAGGGCATGACTTAGGTTTTCGGACAGAAGTATGCTTTTTTTTTGCTCTGAACACGATGTACCTTCATCCGTTGCCATTTTGAATGACTTGTTCATCGGAAGGGGTGATGCCAACGCCACAGGCACTCAAGGATGCATGGGATGAGGCTCGGTCCCAGACCGAGCGAGGGGACCCTGAGGATGCCCTCAAAACGATGAGGAGTGCTTGGGATACTCACGGAAAAGATGCTGACGATCATCGCACTTGGACAATTGTTGCGGATGCTGAGGCCAAGATTGCTGGTGAGTCGACCCGTCCCAAAGATTACCGCAAGTCGATTACGCACTACGAGAAGGCTTTGGATAAGGGTGCGGGCAAGGATGTACGTCGCCAGATGAACAAGGTCCGTGCAGATATGGATGAGAGAGGAATTGGCATGGGTTCATTCCGTCTTTTCGATGATGGTTCCCCAACTGTCTATGGGGTCTTTGCGCTATTCGCGGTTGGTATGTTGTTACTTGTTTCGCTCCGTTACGTCGATGGCGGTCTCGATCTCAGTTCTATATTCGCTACAGATGATGATGATTCAAATCCAATCCCTACCGGAGACACTGCTCAAATGAGCATATCCTATGTTCCAGCAGGGATGGGTGAGTCGGACCGAGTGACAGTTGCTGTAATGATTGATCTATACTCTGATGATGCCCCTGTTCATGTGGATAATTTCGTGAAGTTAGCTCAGAATGGAGATTATGATAATACGATTTTCCATCGAATCATTGACAATTTCATGATTCAAGGAGGGGATTTTACGAACATGGATGGGACTGGCGGCCATGCTGCTGAATTTTACGGGTATTGTAATGGGCAACCGAGTGCGTCGATTTGTTCTTCTGAAGATGCATTCACAATTCCTGATGAAGCAAATAACGGCCTGGTACACGATCCATGCACCCTCTCCATGGCGAAGACCTCTAGCCCTAACACGGGAGGAAGTCAGTTCTTCGTGATTCCAGAGGATAGTAATCCTACTCACCTCGATGGAGTGCATACGGTTTTTGGGGCTGTTACCTCGGGATGTTCCTTTGTTACAGCGATTTCTTCGGTTGAGACGGGCAGCAACGATCGGCCCGTTTATGATGTCCGCCTTGAGTCCGTGACTATCTCTTGATTCCTCCTCAGATTTGATGGGTCAGATTGATGGGCGACTGTCCAGTGCATTGCCATGGTGAAGCCCGTGTCTGACGAACATCCTTTCATGGCCTTCCGGGAATTTGAGACCTCTTCAGGTGCTGCTGCAACCTATGCTTCTCTATCTACTCTTGAGGATTCAGGGATTGTTGACAATCTCGAAAACCTCCCATATAGCATTCGAATTTTGCTTGAAGCTGCCCTCCGGAAATGTGATGGTTTCCTCGTGACTAAGGAAGATGTCGAACGAATAGCAGGTTGGTCGCCTACGCAGATACCGGCAGAGATTCCGTTCATGCCTAGTCGAGTGATTCTACAGGATTTCACTGGCGTACCTGCTGTTGTTGATATTGCAGCACTACGTGACGCGATGGTCGAACTTGGGGGGGATCCTGTGAAGGTGAACCCACAGGTTCCGGTAGATCTCGTGATTGACCATAGCGTCCAGGTCGATGTCTCAGGTTTGTTTCCAGATGCGCGTGAGCGCAATCTGGAAATTGAATATCAACGGAATATGGAGCGCTATCAGTTCCTGAAGTGGGGCCAGCAATCGTTGGATAACTTTCGTGCTGTTCCTCCTGGTCGTGGAATTGTCCATCAGGTAAACCTCGAATGGATTGCAAGTGTCGCTCGTGAAGAAGGGGGCGTTTGGTTGATGGATTCTCTTGTTGGAACTGATAGCCATACGACGATGATCAATGGTCTCGGCGTCCTTGGTTGGGGCGTGGGAGGTATTGAGGCTGAAGCTGTGATGCTGGGTCAACCGATTTACATGCTATTGCCTGAGGTTGTTGGTTTTGAGTTGACAGGGACTCTTCGACCAGGGGTTACTGCCACCGATATGACGTTGCGCATCGTCGAGATGTTACGCGAACATGGTGTTGTTGGGAAGTTTGTTGAGTTTCATGGAATGGGTCTTTCTAACCTATCCCTACCAGATCGTGCAACAATTGCTAACATGGCGCCGGAATATGGTGCAACCTGCGGTTTCTTCCCTGTTGATGAGACTACTCTTGACTACATGCGGTTAAGTGGCCGTGATGAGAATCATATTGAGGATGTCAAGCGTTACATGGAGGCACAAGGCATGTTCTGGACCCCTGAAGCACCTACTCCTGCCTATACTTCGTCGATTGCTCTCAATTTGGGAGATGTTGAACCTGCTCTCGCTGGCCCCAAGCGTCCACAAGATCGTGTTGATCTTTCTGCGATGAAAGCACACTGGCACGAGAGCCTCAATGCCCCGCTTGGACACCAAGGTCATGGTGTGGATGCGTCAAAGAATCAGGATACTGTAAGGGTGTCCGACCCATCTGGTACATCCTTTGATCTAGGTCACGGGGATGTCGTGATAGCGGCAATCACCTCATGCACGAACACTTCTAACCCAAGTGTCATGCTAGCAGCAGGACTTCTTGCGCGTAATGCACGTGCTCGCGGATTGTCAATCAAGCCATGGGTTAAGCCCAGCTTAGCACCGGGGAGTCGTGTCGTTACAGAGTACTACGACGCTGCAGGCCTGACAGATGACCTTGCAGAACTCGGATTCAATGTGGTTGGATATGGGTGCACTACTTGCATTGGAAATTCCGGCCCATTGGATGATCATATTGAGCAAGGGATAGACACTGGCGACCTCATCGTCGGTTCAGTCATATCTGGCAACAGGAATTTCGAAGGCAGAGTCCACCAGAAGGTGAAGGCCAACTATCTTGCATCTCCACCTCTTGTTGTTGCATACGCACTTGCAGGTACCCTTGATGTGGACTTTGAGGTTGATGCAATCGGCACGGATTCCTCAGGTGAACCGGTTATGCTTGCCGACATTTGGCCGTCTGACGCAGAGGTTCAGAAGGTTGTTTTGTCGTCTATCTCCCCCGAGATGTTCCGTGAACGGTATGCGGATGTTATGCAGGAACCTCGCTGGGACTCTATCGAGAGTCACCCATCTCCACTCTATCCATGGGCTGACGAATCTACTTACGTTCGCCTGCCCTCATTCTTTGAAGGCATTGAGCCGAATCCTGCGCCAATCCAGTCAATTGAAGGCGCGCATGTTTTGCTAAAGCTTGGTGATTCTGTAACTACAGATCATATCAGTCCTGCAGGGGCCTTCCCTCATACCGGGCCAGCAGGTCAGTACCTTGTCTCGAAAGGGGTCAAACTTCGTGATTTCAATTCCTTCGGTAGCCGCCGTGGTAATCACGAGGTCATGATGCGCGGGACCTTCGCAAATGTTCGGATCCGTAACCAAATCGCTCCAGAAACGGAGGGAGGCTACACTACATATTTCCCGTCAGGTGAGGTTACTTCCGTATTTGATGCGAGTATGAAGTATCAGGCAGAGGGTATCCCTCTTGTTGTTCTCGCGGGCTCACAATACGGGACTGGAAGTAGCCGTGATTGGGCGGCCAAAGGAACTCTTCTACTCGGTGTTAAGGCAGTTATTGCGACCTCTTTTGAGAGAATTCATCGCAGCAATCTCGTCGGCATGGGTGTCCTACCTCTTACTTTCATTGAGGGAGAGGATACGAAAAACCTCGGACTCGATGGAACAGAGACCTTCGATATTCCAGCTAGTGCTAATCTTGTACCTCTAAGTAAAATCAGAGTTACCGCCCATCGACTCGATGACACCACTCTTGAGTTTGATGTCATTGTGAGATTGGATACACCTGTCGAAGTAGAGTACTATCGGAATGGAGGCATCCTTCAAACAGTGCTACGGAATTTATCTTCAGAATGATTATTGTTCATTCGAGATGACCATCAAGTGCCGAATTCCAATAGCTTTCAATTAAATCCAAGGTTTCCTGATCATTGTATTCCCCAAATGTGCCAATCTGTCGATGCATCTCATATCCTGATGAATCGACGAAAACCGATGTTCCAGGGGCATCGATGCCCATCTGTGTTGCGAAGTTCTGGGTTGAATCTACCCTAGTGAAGGCATAATCAAGCGTTTGATCTAATTCTTTGTCGTCGTCGTATTCATTCACTGAATCCTCCCACATGCTCAAAGTAACTCCATTTGGGGCTGCATCCAAATCTGTAGAAACAACTAGCACCGTAATATTTGGAACACTTAGATTCAGATTATGCAGGTTATTGTGGCACGGATTAGAGCACCATTGAGCAGAGAATACAATGACATACGCCTCCCCTGAATAATTGGAATTTGTAATGTGTGCACCATCTTCATTCAGTACCGTGAAATCTGGGACCTGAGTGTGTGTTTCATCCGTTCCAGTGCAACCTGCAAGCGGCGCAGTAAGAATGAGTAAAGCAATCAATAATCGTCGCATCATGCACCTTGCACCACGCTTGTTGACTTAGATATTCGTCCGAATTAGCCTAAATCATGCGTTTGGTTCATCATGTTGAGACATTACTTGTTCACATGCGTGTTGTGATACATTGGATATTGTTCGTTGGTTTACTGTTAGCCTTGCCTTCAGTAATGGCAGATGGGGTAGATTCTGATCAGGACGGTTTCGATGACCAAGATGATCATTGTCCGAATCAAAATGGTAATTCGACATCAGATCGTTTCGGATGTTTAGATATTGATGGTGATGGGTGGTCAAATCCTGATTCTAATTGGACAATTCACAATGGGGCAGATGCCTTTCCTTCGAGGGAAGATGCGTGGTTAGATTTGGATATGGATGGCTTCCCTAACCATCTAGGACTGGATGACTCAGACGATTGTCCATTTACTCATGGATATTCCAAAGTCATCTTGTTTGGTTGTTCTGATTTGGACAATGATTTCGTTCCCGATGCATATGATGATGATGCTGATGGAGATGGCATACGAAATGAGATGGAACGTGCTGCATCTACAGGGCTCAATCTCTTCGATCCATTTAGTGCTAATTCCACGCCATCGGATGTTGATTTTGATACGATTCCGGATGTTTTGGATGATGATAATGACAATGATGGGTGGCCAGATGAGTTGGAAATTGAGAGAAATTCAGACCATCTTAATCGCGAAGAGACACCATTGAATCGATACTTTGGAATTCAAACTGGTATCATCTATCATGGAGGATTTACGTTTGATAGTCAGTATGATGAAGGTGAAATTGAATTATCATTGAGTTGGTTTATCTCCGTTCTAACGGGGGAACTAGTGATTCCCATTGCTTTAATTCCAATTTATGTCTTCATTTTCGTCCTTCGCCAAAGAAAGTTCAGTACAATAATGACAGTCATTGAGCTTGAGAACGATTTGGAACGTCTATTCGATATTGAACAGGATGTCAACGAATTAGTACGTGCTCGTACTCTCAAAGTGTATCACGGCCTCGTACTCCGGAATGCTATCGAGGAACGGGAGAATATAATTGCAAATCGAAACAGTCGAACAAAGAGTCGGCATAGTGATTTTGAATCTGAGTAATTCAATCACGTACGATCCGCATTGACCAAATTACTCAAGAATTCCTCTACTGAGTCTTTAGTGATTGAAGGATGAGCTGCTGCGAAACGAATCACAAGTCGCCCGTCTAATCGTGAATCGATGACCATTGCTGTTCCGTCCTGTTCTAGCAGATCCCTTGCTTTCCTTACGCGTGAATCACCCTCTTCTGGGGTTTCATCTTCTTTCGGCGTGAATCTGATACAGACATTAGTGAATCGATGTGAGATGAGTTCCACTTCATCCAAACTCTGTGCGAGGTTAGCTATGTGCTCTGCAACATCCATGCAGTGGTCGACCCTCAGTCCGAACCCTTCGCTACCGATGTCTAACCAAGTTAGCCAGAGTTTGAGGGCATCCGCTCTTCTTCCACATTGTGGTGAGATGCGCCCTAGACTCTGACTACTTACGGGGTCATCGAACAGGTAATCTCCCTTTTTTGTGTGTGCCATTGAATTTTCAAGAATCTGTTCATCACGAATTAAGAACATGGAGCAAACCATGGAGGCACCAAGCATCTTGTGGGCATCAAAGGTTACCGAATCTGCTCGCTCTATTCCATCCAGCATGTTACGATAGCGCGCGGAAAAGATGACTGGTCCGCCCCATGCTGCATCTACATGGTGCCAAATGCCGTGCTCTTCAGCAATATCTGCGATTGCATTGAGGTCTTCGAATGCCCCTCGTACGGTGCTGCCTGCAGTCGAAACGATAGCTAATGGCTCCATGCCTTCTCCTTTCACACGCTGAATCGCTTCGATAAGATGAGAGGATTGCATAACGCCGTCTTTTGTTGGGACACGTATGATTGAATCCATGCCAATCCCCATCATGTTCACAGCTGAATCTACGGAGTAGTGCGACTCGTCTGAAGTCAATACGCACAACCTATGGCCCTGAATTCCTGTTCTATGGGAGCCAGGGATTAGGCTCTCCCGGGCGCATATGAGGGCAAGTTCATTGCCATTTGAACCGCCTGTGGTGAATACCCCGTTGGCATTGAAGCCCATTCGTTCTGCAATTCCACGAATCATCTCTCGTTCGACAATAGTTGCAGCAGGAGATACTGCGAAGGAATGCATAGTGGTGTTTCGTATATCTGCCAGAAGCGATCCGATTATGGATGCAGGTTCAGATCCTCCCCAGAAGGTTCGCATGAATTCGGGAAGGTCGGTTTTTACTGCGGATTGTAAGTAGGCGTCGATTGCGGCCTTCACACGTTCTGAGCCCCCTGCGTCTTCACTCGTGAAGGGTCCAAGTGATTGTCGAATCACTTGCGGGTTCATCCCGTTGTGGAGTCGAGATTGCGCTTCTGCTTCTGACCGGAGGATGTGCTGGATCAGCGCATCCCTATCATGTTTGTTCATGGGCTAACGAGTCCACCTCAGGTTTTGATTCTGTAGGGTATGGGCCTTCTCTAATCCGTAGACAGTGCTGTTACCGTTCGATTGGTTGAAGGACCGGGATTCAAGCAGTGAGTTCCATGGCCCTCACTGGTCCCGTTCGATTCAGGTATCGGAATCAGGAGGAGGACATCGATGTTCTTGTCCAAGGGGATGCGGATTGGGTCGAAAAAATTCGAGATGAACTCGGGATCTCTGGCAACGGCCCTGGTTTCCTATCTCCAGTGTTTGGATCCTCTGGATCACGTCCATCGAGTCGTTCTTCCAAAAGATCTCCAAAGACGTCGAATGAGGCCCAAGAATCCATTTCAATTCGTCCGGGTCCTGAGCCTGATCCAAGCAAGATTCCGGCTTCAATACGAGAGATTGGAGCTTTGGACATCCATCGAGATTTTGAGGAGATGAATCTAACTTCTGCATCCGATTTAGATTTCAATCAGATTCAGAAGGACATTGATGCACTGGGTCCCTTCGAGCCCCTTGAAGATGCGGGTACAGAGCGCGCTCTTGAAGAGAAAGTCCTCCAAGCTTTCATGGGTTTCTTAGTGCAGGTCCATGGCATGACTGCTGTTCCAGAAACGATGCTCTACACTCACCTTGGAGATCGTTTTTCTATGGGCAATGAGGAGTTTGGAAAATGGTTGCGACGCCTATGGCGTGTTGGTAGATTAGAACGAATGTTCGGTTCGGATGGTTCTGATTCCTATGTTCCTTTTCCACATTGGCTTGAGCGAGAATAATCTTCTAGATTTCAATCCCGTCTACGCTTTATGGAAACATGGTTCAGAGCAAGACCCCATAACCCTCAATAAGAGTCGGTTAACTCAGACGTTCATGATGTCCCTAGCGAATGCCACGAATGATTCCAACAGGAGGCGGCGTCTCTCTTTCTTCCTAACGAGTTTGATGTTGACCTCTCTTCTGATTGGATTGGCGCCAACTGCTGTTGCGTCTCACGAAAAGACATACCATACGACGAAGAATCCTACGACAATCGCTGCAGGTGATCTCGATTGTGATGGAGACAATGATCTCGTCACTGGTTCGGAAATGGGTAACTTCCTCACAATTCTATACAATGAAAATGGGGACTTCTCGGACCGACAGGATGTTTGGACAAATAACAACAATTCTCGCCGTGCAGGATTCACGGACATCGCAGATTCCAGTGAAGTGGATATAGGGGATATAGATGATGATGGGAACCCTGACATCGTTTACTTCCAAGGGAATATCCGGACCGTCAGTGGTCCTTCAGTCATGGGTAACATCACAATTCTTTACGGTGATTGCGCTGGCGGTTGGACTGCATCTAATCCAATTACTGTATCTCCAAATGCAATCGGAATTGAGGTTGCAGATATAGACGGGGACGGAAATGACGACATTGTTGGTTTGTTCATTGATGTTACCGTCGTGAATATGCAGTTAGCAATTTTCCGTGGCCCTGACCCAACTCAGGTCAACAATCAGGCGACAACCACAATGCCGCTGGGTGGTACCTCGGGTGCGTATTACTATGATTTCGCATTGGGGTCATATGGCGAGACTGTTGCCGGAGGGGGAATTGGAACACCGGTTGGAGATTGTGATGATATTGACGCTTGGTTGATGACATCTCCTCCCTACAACGGTCCTCAATCAGGGTTCGATCCTGGAAATTGGGACAACGTGACCATCATCGAATACGACTGCACCACGAACCAGTTTTACAATCCAAATACGGCACCAAACAATGTTCACAAGTTCGCAATGGGAACAGATAATGATGGCAGTATCGATGTTGCGGATAGTGATGGTGATGGTGTCGTTGACATGGTCGCCATGAATGACGGATGGGATCAGAACGTTACTTACGCCACTGGTGGTGGAACCACTTGGGCCACAGGTAATCTTGCCTTCATTGGTGATTTTGTAGGTTCAGATGTAAGCCTTGAAGACATCAATCAAGACGGTCATATGGACCTGGTTGTTCCAAGTATGCTGACTGTCACGACAGTTACCTCCACCGCATTGGGTAACAGCACAATCCTCTCAACGGATAACCTACAGGATCAGAATACGGTTCAAATTATTCTTTCAGATGGTTCAGGAGGGTGGGAGAATCCCCAGTCCTTTGATGTAGGACGTCGCCCAACAATGGCGATTGTTTCACAGTTAACTGGCGGTTCAGGAAGTGCTCTTGATATTGCAGTTGGTCAGCGAGATTATACATTCAGTTTCGTTGATGGATCCCTATGGATTGATTCTAAGGGATGGGGTGGAAGTGTGGACTCGATTACAATCGTGCAACTCGATAACCAAGATCTCGGTGTTACAGGTCTTTCAGTTTCGCCAGCAACATATAACCCATTCACTCAGAGCGCACAACTTGGTGCTGGAAACAGAGATGTGAATGTCACAGTACGGAACACAGGTCTTGAAACGGTCAGTGGTTCAGCTGACGTTGAGGTTAAGGTTCGAGATATTCTCTCTGGAACTGACACAATCGTCTATGCCAACGACTTCGATGGCAATGTCGATACGTCAAACTGTTCCGGATGTAATCTGGATGCAGTTTCATACTCCGGTGAGTGGGGTTCTGGAAGTTCTTGGCATGTTGAGCAGGCATCCAATACTTCGAACAAGGCGGATACGCGTTTTGAGGCTCACGACAACCCTACTGGCTTCATGTGGGCAGGGCTTCGTGCTGCAAACACTTCCGATGGTGGGTCCTTAGAGACGGGTTACTACAACAATATGGATGAGGCGTTCATCGTCGAAAATATCGATCTTAGGAACTCCGATACCGCTGCTATGGATATCGATATGCTATGCGCAGTTGGTTACTCGATGGTTTACTACAGTAGTACAGGTATTGCTAACCGTGTACTCTACGATGATTCATGCACAATCGATGTATGGTCTGAATCGGATGGGTGGGCTAGCGTCAACTACTTTGGTGGCCACGATAATGATCGTGTTCTATACATTCAGAATGGCTATGCTCCTGAGCGTGCAGTGAACAATAATCTGTATTATTCAGGCACCATCTACAACTGGTTGAATCTCACCGGAGACGATGCGATTGACCTAACACAGTGGGCTGGTGAAGTGATTGATATCCGCTTCCGCTTCCGTACTGGTTTCGATGGATCTGTGGGAACTAGTGATGAGGTAAACCAGACTCAATGGGACGGATTTGCCTTCGACAACCTATCGATTCGCAAGACGGTTTCTTCATTCGGTGCCAGCCCTCAGGTCTCATCTCAAACTCTAACTCTCACCAACTTCGCTCCAGGTGATGAGGAAGTAGTTACCCTACCAGCGAACTTCGTTAACGGGACCACCTACTTGATTGAGACATCGATTACTTCTACAACTGGAATCACCAATGGTGACATCACGAACGATGATGCGAAATTCAGTACTCTTGTTGAGAATTTGTATGACCCGGCAACGAGTGATATTACTTCACTCCAGAAGGGTGCTCTGTACGCTGCTGATACCTATCCAATCGATGTGGAAGTCGTCAACCGTGGGAATACCGTTACTGACTTCGATGTAGTTGCCAATATCTACACTGCCCAGAGTTCTGAGCTCCTAAACGAGGACTTCGAAGCAGGTTCTGGAGGTTTCCAGTTTGGCGATGACGGAGATAACTTCGGAGTAGTCATTGACGATACTGCTGCAAATGTGCAGAATTCTCTTGTCCCACAGAATCGCCCAGTCTTCGAGGGCGCAGCCTATTGGTTCGGTGGGCCCGATGATGGATATGGTCAGGATTGGAACGAGACCATGAATCTCGCCACTATCGATCTCACGAATATGCAGGGTGACTTCGCGTACCTAAATTTCGACTACTTCGCTGAGATGGAGGTTCTCGAGGATTCGAATGGAAATGTCGTTGGTTGGACTGCTGAGACTGGACTTGAAACATCCTGGCGCTCAGGAAGTACCACTTACAACGGTGTAGTATACGGTTCTTGGAATGATATCAACGAGAATGGTGTCTTGAATAATCAGACCTGCGAGGATATCGATGATGATGGATACCTCGACGAAGTCGAAACTTTCGGTGATCGCCCAGACGATGGTAATTATCGTGTATGGTTCGACTCCGAGGGCCTCAAGAAGTCAGTGACTTTGGATCTTACTCACGTCTACCTCTTGAACACCACCAACACAAACTCGAATTTGTGGCGGACTGAATGCCTGTCAATGAGTGGCTTCGAGGTCGACTTTACTTGGCGTTTCCAGTCTGATTCTAATGGTGCAACTGGTGCTAATGGTCTCGCAGGATTTGGATTAGACAATATCAGTGTGACAGAGTTCACCTTTGTACCTGATCAAACATACTCTACTACCGTAACTGGACTTGACTCTCAAGAAGATCGCGTCGTGACAGTAGGTAGTCACTCCTTCACTCAGGGAATTTACAGGATTGATGCGATTAGTGTCTTTGACAATACAACTCAGGGGACCGATTGGTATGGTGCTCAGGAACTACTCCTATCGAACAATCTCACTCGTATTGTATTCGATGTAGCTTCTGTTGATGTTCTACTCCGGCCACCTGATGTCCTTTCGTGTGTCGAGACGATCATCTCATGCAGTTACCCAATTGATGATGCCAAGAACCATGATTTCAGCCTCAGCCTCGATAATGGTGTGCTTGCTGGTGATTATAACATCAAGATGTCCGTTGTTGATACCTCGACTAACACCCCTGTCGCAGGTTCTCCATTCAACTCTGATGCTGGATTGATTAGCCTCACTCCCCACGAAAAAACGAATGCCTCTTGGATTGCCCCATTTAGTGGCTGGCAGGATGGAACGGTGTACAACCTCTCGTTCTTTGCAGAACTTTCTGACGGCACACCTTCTGGAAATATGCATTACTTCAATATCCTCTTCGAGGAGAATATCGATGTCGCAATCCTCTCTGCACCTACGGATCAAGACCGTTTGAAGATGGTCCGTGAAGACCTTGAAGCAATGGGTATGACATACACCCAGTTCAAGCCGGACGACTGGGCAACTTACGTGAACTCGGATTGGATTGATCCACTGAAGTATAACAAGGTCCTACTCCCGTGGCAGACTGAAAATAACGTTCTGAACGGGAATTACTACAGTCGCCTCGCACTGGGTATTGGTGGTAATCCTTCACCAACTACGGTCTTGACGAGTTACATGAATGGTGGCGGCACTGTGCAGATGCATCTCGGCCCGTATGCTGATTCTCCGCACAATGCTTACCTCAACAACAAGTTGCCTTTCGGAATTGAGGTTCAGGATCGTGACACAACGACTAACCCTCAGGTCACATACAATGACATGACGATTCTCGATCCATATCACAATATGATGAAGGATATTGTTCCATCCTCATTCGTCGGTGTGAACGGTGGAAATTATGTCTCAAACGCTGTAATCAACACCGGACAGACGGGTAACGATCAGATGCCATACATCTGTGGAGGTCCAATTACGAATCCACGAACTGGTTTTGATACATCGTTCCACAACATAATCCAGGGACCTGAGTCGTCTATGTCTCTCTTGGCAACCTGTGGATATGGATCCGGAGGCCTGATTGTCACTACTATTGACGTCGAGAAAGATACTGTTACCAACGAGTTTGGTGACACCACATTCCCGATTCTCAGCAACTTGCTTTCTTACCAGATGAATCCATACCCCAATGGATTTGGAATTGCTGGTGGAGATGATTGGGACCTACTAATCAATGGTGAGGCGCCCGATTGGGACACAGTTAACGGAAACTATCAGCGAATGTACCTGAAGTCGTCTGCTTCGCTTGACTTCTCCTTCGAATCGACCGTATCTGGTCTTGATGCGAACTGGGAGATTCGTTCAGGCGATTCTTTCGATGTAACAAAGTGGGACGGCGGAGTTCTACCTGCTGGCCAGTTTGATCATACCCCTGATGATTCACACACTGCATCTTTCTGTGTCCTAGACACTTCGTCATCAACGAATTGTAAGACGGATGCCTCGTGGATTGTGACAATCTTCCTCCATGATTCAGCAGGTCATGTCCGCAAGGCGAGCATCGAACTTGTTACCAACGATATTCAGGCTGACGAGGACCGACCACTTGCTCACTTCTCTGTTGTTGACCGACTCGATACATCAGCATACATCACTCCTCTGGATACCTACGAAGTCAATGGAGAACAGTGGATGTTCTTCGAGATTCGTTGCCCAGGTGATGAAACCGATCCTTGTGAGCGCCGAGTATACTTCGATGCATCCCTGAGTGAAGACAACGATTCTACTGATGGAACAAAGGGTATCACCGAGTACGAGTGGAGAGTATATTCTGACCGCTACTACAACCAGTTACCTGGCTCACCATACCATGAGTACATCCGTGGAACTGATTCCTTTTCCTATGCGTTCAAGAATGTGACAGTTAACCCAAGCGGCCAGAATAACGGCACTCCGATTCGAATTGACCTGACTGTTCAGGATCGAGCAAACAAGGACTCTGAGAAGTACCGAATGTTCTTCCAAGTTGTACCCGATAGTTTCGGTGATGCTGAAGCTACGGTCGACATCACGAATCCGACGGCAGGAGATACGCAATCTGGTGCCTTTGTATGGATTAACGGTAGTGTGACAGGTGGTGTCGAAGAGAGCGATTTGTCGATTTATGTGGCACTCTCAGGAAGCGATTTGAACTTGACACCAACTCAACAATTCGCAAGAGCACAAGCAATGAAGTTCAACTCATCCAGTAACCTCGATAATGGTGCTGAGTTCAGCTTGACACTCAGCATCGAGGACCTTTACTTGGAGGGTCAAGGTGTGTCCCAGACGGTTTACATCAAGATTCAGGAAGGTAACGATGGCGAGCCGATTTACCAACAGATTCAGATTAATCTGATTCCATTAACTGAAGATGACCCCTGTGTAGCGGATCCGACTGCTGAGGGTTGTGAGAACAATACAGATGGCGAGAATACTGAATCAGGTGGTGACTCGAACCTCCTGATAATTGTTGCAATCGTCTTTGTCGTCCTATTGGGTATCGTATTCGCAACAGTCCTTCTTGTCCGCGGACGAGGCGGCAGCTCAGATGTTGATTCCGGAATGGGAGAGGTCACCTTTGGTGGCGTCGAGACCATGGATCCAAAGGAGGCCTATGTCCAACAATTGATTGCTCAGGGCTATCCAGAGGAAACGGCCAGAGCGTATGCTGAACAGTATGCGTCTCATTTCCAACAGTGACGTACCTAGTTAGGTGGCCCCTTGGGGCGATTCCGCAGCCGTTAGGCTGTTGTTGTAGGACGGAGGACTAATGAACGAGAGTTCGGAGCCCAGAACATGGACAAGAGCGACTTGTATACAGTTGCCGATATCTCTCTAGCAGACACTGGCGCGAGGCGTGTCGATTGGGCTCGAACTAGGATGCCTGTTCTTCGCCTCCTACGCGAGCGTGCCGAAGAGGAGAAACCTCTCGCAGGGATGCGTGTAGCTGGTTGTCTACATGTCACCAAGGAGACGGCAGTTCTTATCGAGACGATTGCTGCAGCAGGCGCCGAAGTTTCGTGGTCAGGATGTAATCCACTCAGTACTCAGGATGATGTTGCAGCATGGCTAGCATCTGAGGGATACAGTATCCATGCATGGCACGGGCAGTCCGTGGAGGACTTCTACCACTGCATTGATCGAACTCTTGAGTTTGCTCCAACATTAACTCTTGACGATGGTGCTGACCTTATTTTCCGTGTTCACGATGCACGGAAGGATGTGCTTCCTTCGATTATTGGTGGAACCGAGGAGACAACCACTGGCGTCCATCGACTTCGAGCGATGGCCGATCAGGGTGCGCTCCTATACCCTGTGATTGCGGTTAACGATGCGAAGACCAAGTGGGACTTCGACAATGTCCATGGAACTGGCCAATCAACTTTAGATGGGATCTTGAGGGCTACCAGTGTCCTATTAGCTGGGAAAACGTTTGTTGTTGCAGGGTATGGTCACTGTGGCCGCGGTCTTGCTCAGCGTGCTCGAGGTATGGGGTCGAACGTAGTGGTGACAGAGGTGGATCCGCTAGCAGCACTTCGCGCGCATATGGATGGATTCCGTGTAATGTCTATGGATGAAGCTGCAGAGATTGGAGACCTCTTTTGTACTGCAACTGGAATGAAGGACATCATTTCTAGATCCCAGTTCTCAAAGATGAAGGATGGTGCAATTGTTTGTAATACGGGCCATTACGACTGCGAAATTGTGATTGAGGATCTGGAAGATCTTTCCACTTCTGTCCGAACTATCCGTGATGATAATGAAGAATTCACTCTTCCTGATGGCCGCCGAATCTTCCTTCTTGCACGCGGTCGTCTCGTTAATCTAGCTGCTGCAGAAGGTCATCCATCAGAAGTCATGGACATGTCATTCGCAAACCAATTCCTCTCATTATGTCGCCTTGCAGCGAATGCAGATACGATGGATGTGGCGGTCCATGATATCTCATTGGAACAGGATCTCGATCTTGCTCAGACGAAATTGCTTGCTGAGGGGATCCACATTGATTCTCTTAGTGCCGACCAAATCGCTTACCGAGATTCCTACAACGAAGGAACTTGATAGTCGAATCATTCCTCTTCGAATTCAGCCCATTTGGGTAGCGCAAAAGTCCATTTCCGGCTCATCCGTTCTCCGTTCTCTATGATACGATCGAGTCGTTCCATAGACGAAATAGATCGCTTATCTCGAAGTGCACGATATAGGCGACTCTCTCGGTATTCCTGGGGGATACAGAGTAGGCCGCTAGTAAGTTCAGCATTAATCGCGCGAGTTAATTCATGAGCAGGCCGGTTTAATCGATGTACATGGCGGCGAACCCATCGACTTCCATACAGGAAGGATGCAAAGATAATCAAGAAGCCAAGAATCATTGTTGAAAATCCTCCAGATAGAATCCCATTGCTTTGTAACCATTGGAATCCGATGGCTTCAATCCACACAAGTGGCATCAGGAAGGTGAGTAACCAGAATGTCTCAGTCGTGGGCTTTCTACCCGAGAATGCTTTGATTCGAATCCAGCCATCATCACTTGGATTGTTAGGGCGAAAGAAATCAGTATTGTTGGAGGCTGCCATTTTGATTTGCTCGCTCATGGTTCTAAGGCGCATCATACTCTTCGGATCGGGTTGTTCCATATTTTCTCCGAAGATTAAATCAATACGATCTGCAGCATCTGCATATTCGCCGAACTCGGCAAGAATTGCAACCTGTTCAACTAGAGGAACTACAGCTTTTGAATCGAATATTCTGCGGGAATCCCACCATTGTAGGGCATCCTCAAACATTCCCAGTTCATCGACCAACAACCGGCCTCCGATAGCCCACGCTTCTTCATTTGATGGATTTGTAGTGATGATGCTTCGGCATTTCTCCAGACCTTTTGCTGCATCCTGCAGGCTCATTTTGGTTGGCCGGTCGCCCCTTGGTCCAGTGTGGCTGAATAGTTCCCGAATTTCTGACATCAGGGCATCCTCATGATGTGGATCGAGATCAAGGGTCTTGGTGCGTAACTCTACGAACATCTTGTGGTCGGCTAGGTCCCTTGATTCCATGGCATCCAGCCAGATGTCGTCGGCGCTGCGGCCCTCATCCCCCATTTCTCGCGCCTCCGTTGTTCCGATACGGGGGATTCGATTCATCACCTTATGCGTTGAATCAACCACGACGTCTGTCCCTGAATGAGCCGCCGGAACCTCCGCTTCGACGATCTCGTCCGCCCCGGTTTCCAAATCGCTTTACTCCTTGGCGATTTAGTGTTCGACGTTCACCTCCAGGTTTGTCCCTTCGAGGTGGCCTGCTTGAGCTACCATTGCCTCCTGATCCGTCTTTGTTGCGTCCACATCGGTTGCACTCAGTCCTGAATGCAAAGTTGCTATTTCCACAGGATTTGCATTCCCAATCCCCTTCTCTAGCCTCTTGGTTGCCACCACCTCGGTCGCCACCACGTCGGTCACCACCACGTCGGTCACCACCACGTCGGTCACCACCACGCCGGTCGCCCCATGAGCGATCTCCGCCACGTCGGTCACCACCACGCCGGTCGCCCCATGAGCGATCTCCGCCACGCCGGTCA
>MDTB01212338.1_pt1 | contig 53748 bp, 55 predicted proteins | sample 811161 | NCBI WGS metagenome assembly MDTB01 (sample SAMN05326650, study PRJNA326480) | marine metagenome | isolation source: seawater | place: Mediterranean Sea | collected 2009
AAACTAGTTCTTCCTATAGAGCCGTGGTAGACCACCACGTTGATAGGCTGGATGTGGAAGCGCAGCAATGCGTGCAGCTGACCAGTACTAATAGCTCAAATGGCTTGATTTATGCACTGAAAAAAATTTTTAGGATATCTGATTTAGAAAATTATTTTTAAATGAAAATTGTATGTATCGTTCAAGCTAGAATTTCTAGCTCTAGATTACCTGCGAAGATTTTACTTCCTGGTTATGATAAACCTCTATTACTCCATCTAATAGAAAGACTTGATAAAAGTAAATTGATCAACGATGTAGTAATAGCAACTTCCACCAATCCACTTGATGATTTAATCTATGATTTATGCAAATTAAAAAAAATTAAAGTTTTTAGAGGAAGTTTGACTAATCTTCTCGAGAGATATTATAAATGTGCTAAAAAATTTAATGCAGACCACATAGTTAGAATTACATCAGATTGCCCTTTGATTGATCCTAAGATTATTGATAAAATGATTTCTAAGTATCTAAGATTAAAGAATATTGATTTTTTAAGCAACACACATCCACCTACATTTCCAGATGGATTTGATGTAGAAATTTTTAAATTTTCTGCTTTACAAAAAGCATTTAAAAACGCGAAAAAAAATTATGAAAAAGAACATGTCACTCCATTCATTTGGGATAACCCAAAAAATTTTGAATTGTCAAATTATAAATTAAAAAATGATGATCTTTATGAAAAATATAGATTAACACTAGATTACAAAGAAGACTTTTTTGTTATATGGAGTATATTTAATAAATTGTATAAAAAAAAAAAATTTTTTGAATTAAAGCATATATTAGATTATTTAAAAAAAAATCCAAATATTCTAAAGAATAATCACTTCATAAAAGTAAATTGGTATATGAATTATCACAAATCTTTAAAAACTATAAATAAAAAGTATTATAAAAAAAATTAAATATATGTATAAAAAATTTAAAAAAAATCCAAAAAAACTTCAAAATTATGCTTCAACAATTATACCGGGCACATCTCAATTATTTGGAAAAAAACCCGAACTTTACTTACCCGGGGGCGAATGGCCAACATATTACTCAAAAGCTAAAGGAGTAAATGTTTGGGGTGTAAATAATAAAAAATATATAGATTTTACTATGGTAGGTATTGGTACTTCAGTTTTAGGTTATTCAGACCCTGACGTAAATAAAACTGCCATTCAGGCTTTGAGGAGATCTCCAATGAACACTTTGAATGCTCCGGAAGAAGTCGAACTAGCAGAGCTATTGATCAAACTTCATCCATGGGCTGAAAGTGTAAGATACTGCAGAACAGGTGGTGAAAGTATGTCAATAGCTATTAGATTGGCTAGAGCTTTTACGAAAAAAGATAAAGTTTTATTTTGTGGTTATCACGGATGGCATGATTGGTACCTATCAGCTAATTTGAGATCAAAGCTTTCTTTAAATAACCATCTTTTACCTGGATTAGAACCATTAGGTGTTCCAAAAGGGTTGAGGAACAGTGTGTTGCCATTTAAATTTAATGACTTTGATGATTTAGAAAAAAATGTAAGAAAAAAAGCGAAGTATTGTGCAGCTATTGTCATTGAACCTTGTAGAGAAATATTACCATCAAAAAGATATCTTTATGAATTAAAAAAAATTGCAAAGCAAAATAAATGTATCTTGATTTTCGATGAAATTACTTCTGCATGGAGGACATCAACTTCTGGAATACATATGGACATTGGAGTAAATCCAGACATAGCAGTTTTTGGAAAAACAATTGCAAACGGTTTTGCTATGGGAGCAATTATCGGTAAAAAAAAAATAATGCAAAATGTAACAAGAACTTTTATTAGTAGTGCTTTTTGGACAGAGAGAATTGGCCCCTCATGTGCTTTGACTTTCATAAAAAAACATAAGAGATTAAATATTGGAAAAATTTTAAATAAAAAAGGTCGTAAAATTAAAGATATATGGTTAGACGCAGCCAGGAATGCAAACATTAATATAACAATTAAAGGAATAAATCCTCTTGCCTCTTTTAAACTTCATACAAAAGACTGGAGAATTACAAACACCTATTTTATTCAAGAAATGTTAAAAAGAAAAATTCTAGCTTCAGATAGATGCTATTCAAACTATATGCATTCTGATAAATTGATAAAAATTTATCAAAACGCTTGTTATGAAATTTTTGAAAAAATTTCAAAATTGGAAAAAAGGAATTTGATTTTAAGAAATTTAGATGGTCCGAAAAAACAAATGGACTTTGGGAGACTCACTAATTAATCATGTTAGATTTAAAAAATAAAAAAATTATTATCACTGGAGGCTTAGGTCTATTAGGGATTTCTTTAGTTGAAAAACTTGCAAAAGATGGCGCAGAGTTAATCATTTTAGATTTAAAAAGTACAAATTTCTTAAAAAAAATTAAAGATTATAATTTTATCAAAAATAATTTGAATTACTTCAAATGTGATGTTTCTGAAAAAAAACAGCTTTTGAAAGTAAAAAAGAAAATTTTTAATAAGTTTAATAGAGTTGATGTTTTAATTAATGCTGCTGCATTGAATGATGCAATAGAAAATAAAACTAAAATAAAATCATCAAGGTTTGAAAATTATTCACTTAATGATTGGAACAGGTCTATAAAAGCAAACTTGACCAGTATTTTTTTATGCTGTCAGATTTTTGGTGTTAAAATGGCTAAACAAAAAAAGGGGTCTATAATCAATATAGCCTCAACGTATGGAATAGTTGCGCCAGATCAAAAAATTTATTTAAACAAAAATTCTAAACAAATTTTTTATAAAAACCCTTCCTATTCAACTACCAAAAGTGGTGTAATAAGTTTAACTAGATACTTAGCCTCCTATTGGGGTGAGGTTGGAGTTAGAGTAAATTCTATTTCTCCAGGAGGAATACAAAATAAACAAAATAAAAATTTTATAAAAAAATATTCATCCAAAACTTTATTAAAGCGAATGGCAATGCCCCACGAGATATATGGAGCAGTTAAACTTTTATGTACTGAAGATTCTAGCTATATGACAGGATCTAATATAATAGTTGATGGCGGATGGACCGCAATATAAATTAGAGTATTACATTATGGATAAAAAAATTAAACCACCATATTTGATTGGAGAAGTGGGTATTAATCACAATGGATCAGTTCAACTTGCAAAAAAGATAATATTAGAGGCAAAAAAGAATAATTTTGATGCTGTCAAATTGCAAAAAAGAGACCTTAAAATATGTATTCCAAAAGGGCAACAGGAAATAGAAAGAGATACTCCATGGGGAAGAATGACGTATTTAAATTACAAAAAAAAAATTGAACTTAACAAAAATAATTTTAATGAACTTGTAAAATTTTGTAAAAAAATTAAAATAGATTTATTTTGCTCAGCATTTGATATTAATAGTTTGAAATTTCTTAAACAATTTAAATTTAAATATAATAAGATTCCTTCTGCTATGATAACTAACTTAAAATTTTTAGAAGCGGTTGCCAAACAAAAAAAGAAAACTTTCATTTCAACTGGGATGTGTAATATGAATGATATATATAGGGCTGTAAAAATATTTAAAAAATTTAAGTGTAAATTTGTGCTTATGCATTGTGTTTCGGAGTATCCTTGTCCAGAAAATAAACTTAATTTAAGAATGATTCCAAATTTAAAAAAAAAGTTTAAGTGTGAGGTTGGCTATAGCGGACACGAAACTTCTGTCTCACCATCAATTTTTTCATGGATAATGGGCGCAGATTATATTGAGAGGCACATCACTACTGATCGTTCATTATGGGGTACAGATCAATCGGCATCAATTGAACCTCAAGGAATGAATACATTGTCTGGAATTTTAAAAAAGGCCCATACTTTTTTTGGGGATGGAAAGAAAAAAGTATCACCAGTTGAAAAGAAAATGTTAAAAAAATTTAAGTATTGGTAATTAAAAATATTTTTAAATATTACTAAATTTTTTTGCTAACTTATTAATTAAATAACAATCTGTAGATAACATTTGAGTTATATTATTAGATAAAAAAATCACACTATACACTTTTTTTCACATATATCTTTATTTCTACTGGATTAGTACTAATAAGAAAATATAAATAATCATTTAATTTTAAAATAAAGAATATATTAATTCATATATCATCTATGATAAAAAATAACTTTTTCATCTTAAAAAATTTAAAAAATGTAGTTTTTATTGGAGAGCATGAAAGTTTAAAGGAATTAGTAAAAATTAACAATGAACTTAATTTAAATTCAATCATTGTTACTTCTCCTGTCCAAAAAAAAAAAATACATAAAAGTCTTGATTTTAAAGTTTTCACTAAGTTAGATAATAAGTTTGTGAATTATATTAAAAAGGTCGTAGATGTTAATAAAACATTATTTATTTCAATAAAATCAAGGTGGATTTTTAAGAAAAAAATTATCAAAGATTTATTTAAAAATAATTTGGTAAATTATCATCCATCTAGGCTTCCATATTATAGAGGAGGCGCAACAGCGTCATGGAGAATTATGAATGGTGATAGAATTGACTGTCAATTATTTCATGTTGTATCTGAGAAAGTTGATGAAGGACCAATTATATATCATCAGAAATCTGTTTTACCAAAAGATTGTAAAACACCGATTGACCTAGAAAATTACAGCAATATCGAAATGATAAAATTGTATAAAAATTTTATTAAAAACGTTAAACAAAAAAAAAAATTCTTACTAATGAGACAACAATTATATTTGGGACAACGTTATCCAAGACTTAATGCCAAATTAAATGGATGGATTGATTGGTCAATAGAGTCTTTGTATTTATCCAAATTTATAGATGCATTTGATGAACCTTATATTGGGGCATGCACAATGTATAAGTCAAAAAAAGTTTTTATTAAAGATGCCTATCTTCATGGCGGAGAAATTTCCAAACATAATTATCTTTCAGGCATTGTATCTAGACATGAAGGCGAATGGATAATAGTTTGTACCTCAGACCAGAATTCGATAATTATTAAGAAAGTGTTAAATAGTTCAGGAAAAAATATTATTAATCAAGTAAAAGAAGGTGATAGATTTTATACCCCTCACTCGAAAATAGTAAAATCTAAAAGTTATAAAGCCAAATATGGTCCAAAAGGATAAACTTGTGACGTTTAACTTGTCAAAAAATAATAAAAGAATTAGATAGATCTCATGACATTTAAAGTATTAACTACTAAAAAAAAAAATTTTTTTTTTAAATCTTATTTTAAAAAATTTGGATTAGATGAAATTTTAAATTTCAAAAATTTTCATAAAAGATCAATTAATGAGATGCAGGTCAAAAAGGCATACGAACCAGAGTTAGATGATTTGTATCTTTTACATAGATATATTATTCTTTTTAAAAGAATGACTGTATTAGAATTTGGTTCAGGATGGTCAACATTAGTGATGGCTAATGCTGTTAAACATAATAAAAACAAATATAGTAAAAAAATTAAAAACCTCAGATTAAATAATCCTGGAGAAATTCACGCTATTGATAACGAAAAAAAGTGGTTAGATAATACAAAAAAAATATCTAAGAAATATTCAAAAAATATTAAGTATCATTTTTCAGAAGTATCTATGAATTCTTTTAATGGAAAAATTTGCACTTCATTTAAAAAACTTCCAAAAATTAATCCTGACTTTATATATTTAGATGGACCAGATCAGTTTAATGTAAAAGGTAATAAATATGGTATTAATCTTAATCATAAAGATTTAATGCCTATGAGTGCTGATTTATTAAGTTTTGAGCATTTTTTGAAGCCAGGAACAATACTGGTAGTTGATGGTAGAGCTGCTAATAGTAGATTCTTAATGTTAAATTTTCAGAGGAAATGGAAATATTCATACAATAAAATAAATGATCAACATGTTTTTTTTCTTAACGAAGAACCATTAGGTACATTAAATCAAAAACAAATAAATTTTTATTTTAAATAAATTTTTTATAAAGATTTATCTTTAAAAGAAATTTTGGTTTAATCACAATATTTCTAATTATTGGATGAGAAATATAATAGAAATTAAGACCTTTGTTTTTTGATTTTTTTATTTTTTTTTTTCTAGTTGAAATTAAAAAAGATTTAAGTGTACTTGCCCTTACAAAATGGTCATATTTATTTTCAATATCGCTTTTTTTTGGAGGTGGTTTAAATTTTTTTGTAAATATTATTTTACCACTATCTATTTTTTTGGAAATAATCATTAAAGATACGTGAACACAATTGTCTTGGATTATACTATAATAAAGAATTGTACTTCCTTTATATTTTGGAAGTAAACCTGGATGAAAATGTAATATCTTCTTTTTCAAGATTGATTTAGCTTTAATTATTTCAGCATCATAACCACTAAAAAGTATAAAATCTGATTTTAAATTTAGGATTGATCTCTTTAAAATTGTAGAATTAATATTATTTGTTTTAAAAATTCTAAACTTTTTTTTTAAAGAATATTTTGTAATTTTATTTAATAATTTAATATTTTTTTTTGTAGAATAAAAAAAAATATCATCTACTTTAAATCTAATTTTTTTGATTGTATCAAAATAATTTTCAGACCGTTTTGTATTAGCAAATATTATTGATAGACTTTTTCGCATATTTAATTGTTTTATTAACTTCAAATTTAATATTTTTTTTAATTAATGGAATTAAATCTGATATATATTTTGATTTGATATTAAGCAAAGTGATATCATTTATTTTAAGAATACAATTTAATTTTTGAAGCTCAGTTAAACAGTCCAATTTTAATATATGATAACCCAAATAGATATAGCTTGAAAAAATAGTATTAAGATTTGATTTTTTGACAATCTTCTTATCGTATGTTTTTTTTAATTTAAGTGACTTATTATACTTTTTAAATAAAAATAAAATTATTTTTTTTTCTTTTAAAGAAATCTTATTTGGATTTATATTCTTTAAAAATTCATAAGTATTTATAGAGTTGTTTTTAATTTTTTTCTTTGAGAAAGTAATTTTTTTTGAGGTTTCTGTGTTTAATAATTTTTTAAGTAATATAGACCTTTTATAAATAAATTTATTATTAGGAAGCCATCTTTGATATCTATTTTTGTAATTTTTTTCTAAGGTAATAAAAAAACTACTCATCTTATTTTATTGTATATTTTTTTTAATGTTTTTAGCTCTAACCGATTATTTTTTTTTTCAATGATAAAATCTGATTTATAGGGTTCAGGAAACTTTATATCTAAACCTACTACATTTTTATATTTACTATAAACTTTTTTTGAATTAATTTTTTTCAGTCTTTCGATATTTGATTTAATATATATTTGAATATATTTTTTAAACAATTTCCTATTTCTTTTTTGATGATCTTCAAATATTGAGAGAATTGAACATATTACAATAAATCCTTTTTTTTCTAAAAATTTACAAATATTAGAAATTATCAAAGAATTTTTTTTTCTGTCTTTGATGCTGTATCCTAAATTGTAAGTAATATATTTTCTTACATCATCGCCATCTATCCATATAATTTTCTTTTTTTTTAATTTTTTACAAATATTTTTTGCTAAATAACTTTTTCCAGAACCAGACAAACCAATAATCCAAACAACCATTTATTTTAACTCTCTTGAAGCGACTACTAAGTCTTTATAACTGTCAATTTCAAACCAAAATTTATTATATGGTTTTACGTAAAATTTAACTTTATTTTCTTTTATTGATTTATCTAAAAATGACGTCATATCAATTTTTTTATTCTTAATTTCTTTAAAAAAAATTGAAAGCTTTAAAAAATTATTTCTTTTTAATTTAAACAAACCCATATATTGATATTTAGGTAATTTAGACTTAATTTTTCCCCCAATAGTTATCAAAATATTTTTTTTAATGCTTATATTTTCAGCATCCTTGATTATCATATTTCTATTCATTCTTTTTTTCCAAACATGTAACCAATTTCTATTCAAAGGCATAATATTTTTTTTTTCTTTTAAAATTTTATAAATTGAATTATCAAAAATTATATCTCCATAACATATTACCACATCTTCTTTTATAAATTTTTTTGCTAAAAAAGAGCTATAAACCATGTTTGTGGATTTATACTTAATATTACGAATTATTTTAAAGTTATTTTTTTTAGCAAATTTTTTTATTAAATTTCCTTTATAACCAGTGATAATATATTTTTTTTTAAATTTATTAAAAAAATCTATATTATGCTCTAGAATTGATTTACCATTTATTGTTGCTAAAGACTTGGGTTTTTTTCGTAAATTTTGAGATAATCGTGAGCCCCTACCAGCTGATAATAATATTAGTTGCATTTAAAAAACTTCTTGACAATATTTTTGTCAAAATTTTTTATTTTTTTATATCTTTCAGGATGCCACATAATTCCTAGTATTTTTTTCTTTTTGTGTCCAATACATTCAACCACCCCATCCTTAGTATGTGCAAGTGACTCAAGATTTTTACCTAATGAATTGTATTTAATAGCATAATCATGAAAAGAATTGACATAAAGATATTTATTCTTTCCAATTAATTTGCCTTCAATTTTGTGCATCTTTCTAACATGGTTTTCAACTTTCAAAATATTTCCACCAAAAAATAAATTTATTGCCTGTGCTCCTCTGCATAGGCCTAATATTGGTTTATTTTTTTTTAGAGAATAATTTATTAAATAATGTTCAATTTTTCTTCTTTGATCTCTTTTTTTAGAATCACCTCCAGATGATAGAATTATTCCATCTGGTTTAATTTTATCTAAATATATTTTAGTTTTCTTTATATTATTGGGAATTACAAAAGGAAGCATTCCTAATTTTTCAACCATTTTTGGGATCCTAATATCTAAATTATCTCTTAGTTCATTAAACTTTCCGATTTTATCCATTCTTTGTGTGATAATTATTTTTTTCACTAGTTAATCAATTCTAATTTTTTTTCAACACAATCAATTTTAATTAATTTACATTTTTTAATCATATTATAGTTTTTTTCTCCCACTCCAATAAGAGCTGGTAAATTTAATTCAGAACATCTAATTGCCATATGTGAGTTTAATCCTCCATATTTTGTTATTAAACCTTTTATATTTTTATTAAATAAAAAATCATAACCAGGATCAGCATTTTCTATACAAACTATGCCGTTGAAATTTTCTTTGATAGATTTACCCTCATATTTGATAATTTTTGACGATATAATTTTATCAGATATATAGTTGATTTTATCAAAATTTTTATTTTGAATAAATAGATCTTTAGATGACTTAATAACATCAGGTAAATTTATTCTTTTATTAGCATTATACTCTTTTTTGTTTTCTTTAATGTGTTTTTTCAAATTTTCAATCGTACCGTAATTTGATAAGTTGAAGTACATATTAAGTATCTTATTAATTTTTAAGTAAGAAAGATCATCAATTTTAATATTGTATTTTTTTCCAAATTTTCCCAAATTTTCAAAAATCAAATCAATACTTTTTGAAAAAATAAACTTTGAATATTCCCTATAAGTAATTGATTCTTTGATAAATTTAATCAATTCATTTTCATTTTTATAAATTCTTAATTTTTTAATTGAAGATTTAATCTTTTTTTCTAGCTTGTATTTTTCTATACTCTTAACTTTTTCTTTTTTAATTTTTCCAAAATAGTTTCTAAAGTTGTTTTTATAATTTTTTGAATTAATATCATATGTACCTGGTCTTAAATGACCATACTTCCTGATAAATTGTTTTTTATTCATTTTTGTTAAATCGTATTTCATTTCAATATTGATTGTTCTAACACTGGATAAAAATTTTTGTTTTTCCTGCTCTTTGATAGCGCCAACTTTTACCATTGAGTTTAATAATTCAACTGCAATAAATCCACATCTAGCTAAACCGGCAAATGCTAAAGTTCCATATTTTTTACAGTCTTCTATTAACCAATAAATTTTATCAATTTCATACAGATTTGAATTTTGTATTATTTCCTGTTTTTTTTTTAATTTTTCAATTAAGTCTATACCCCTTTTTTTTTCTGTAATAGCATTTAAGTTTATTTTTCTTAAAGAGTTGTAAAATAAAGTGATTTCTCTATTTTTAAGATACCCTTTAAATTCATTTTTTAATTTTTCTTTTGTACTAAAAGTTGCGCATGTAAACAAAATCTCAAATTCAATTTTATCGTGCAAAGATGTGTCTTTATTAAATTTGTTCAAGTAATAATTAATAATTTTATTTGAAAGTTTATAATCAAGATCCTTTGGAATCCATGAGTTAAAATCAATTCTAACATCAATAAATGGTGTACCAAAAAATGTAGTCATCAGATGGAACTGACTTAAGTCCCTATATCCATACTCAAATCTATGCTTAGACCATACGTGATCTGTTATGAGTTCTTGGTACAAAGATAAAGCTAGAGGTCTAGGTTTGGTTCCAATTATTTCAGCAGGATTCCAATCTGGCATATTTCCAAAATATGTAGTTTTCCCCAATAAATCGTGATGAGACAGTTTAAGTTTATTGAGTTTTTTTTCAAGATTGAAGAAGATTTTTTGATAGTCTATTTCCTCAAAAGAATTTTTTTTGGGTAGTACTAATTTTCTTACTTGAAGAATAAAAACATTCTTTTTTGTATCTACAGCAAATTCAATATCAAGATCATTTTCTTTTGTTTTTATAATTATCTCGTTTATTGCTAATCTTAATCTATGAAATTTTGTGGGTATACTATATTTTTTATTTTCATAAAAGATGACGCTCTTAGTACCAAATTTACCTGAAGTGACTACATCGGTTTTTTTTCCATCAAAATAATTAATATTCAAACATCTTGAGTAGTCTTCTAAATTTCTTGTTAAAACCACCCCAGAAAAACTTATTTTATCTACCATTTTCTGTACAAAAAAATATTCATTATTAACATTCTTTTTAAGGCTTGATAATTTATCTATTTTTGAAGTTATTAATTTATTATTATTACTTTGAATATTAAGATAACTTTCATACTTTCCTGCATTTGATGTTTTACTCGTATCTTCTGATGAAAACGACGATCTTATTGCTATTTTACAGTTTTTAAATTTTTTTTTTATGTGATTAAGAACTTTAACTTTATTTTTAAAATATTTTTTAAATGAATAAATTTCTAAAATAGGGATAATTGATTTTTTTAGATTTAGTTTTTTTAACGTTTCAGCTTTAGAACTTAATTTCATTTTTATATAAAGTTGTCTTTTAAGTATTAATTTCTTTCGACGAATTTATAAATATAATCCTCTACCTTTCCAAAATTACTTAGTCTAGTTTGTTTCAAATCTTTTATCATCAATTTATATTTTTTTGAGTTTTTTTTTGAATTTTTACAAAAATTGATAAATTCTCTTAACGAATTACTCACTCTACCTATTTTTTTCCTATCTTTAAAAAAAAATTGATCCTTAAAATTTTTGTTTTTAATTTTTTTTTCAAAAAAAATAACTGGTCTTTCTGTCAAGAATGCAAAAGTATAAGCAGTACCAGATACGTCAGTCACCATAAATGAAGATTTGGAGTAAATTGAAGTATAATTCTTATCTTTATTTAAAGAGAATTTTCTATTTTTTTTAAATGTATTATTTATTTCAATAAATTTTTCATCGTTTATATTTGATGGATGAGGTCTTAGGACAACATTGTAATTTAAATTAAGAAGCGATTTTATGATTTCTTTGAGTTTAAAAATTAAATATGATTCTTTAAAGGCGTAAATATTTGTTGGAGCAATAACAATAAACTTTTGTGTATTTTTATTGTTAATTTTTTTGAATAAGTAATCTAGCTTAAGATATCCCGTTTTGATTATTTTTGGATTTTTATTTCGTGTAGATCTTCGAAAAAGTTTTTTAAACATTTTTTCTGTTATGTTTGAGCTTACGAAGATAAAATCATATTTTTTGATTTTATTAACAACACCCTTTTTTTTTGATTTACTTGATATTGGTGTATCGTAAATATCGTGATGTATATAAATTTTTTTTGAAAAACTTGTAAAATGATCACATACATAGGTACTTATAAAAAAATCAACTCCAATTATAAATTTTAAGTACCATTGAGATATATAGAAATAATTCCTTTTTTTTAAAAATTTTGTCTCATGAGTGTAAATTATTAAATATTTTTTTTTAAATTTATTCAGAAAACTCCGAATATAATAATCTGTTACTAAAGTAAGATCTTTATTTGGATGGTGAAAAACAATAACTCTTTTACCTGAAAGCTTTGCAACAATTATTCCAAATATAATAAGAAAATATGATTTAAATATTAATATTTTATTCATTAATTGCTTTGATGACTTAAAAGCCTTTATAATATTATTGTATTTTAAGAAAGTATTTAAAATAACAATTTAGAATTTTTAACAAGAATGTAGACATAATTAAATAAACATAGTAGTAAATATTGTTCAAAATATGAACAACAAAATTAAATATAAGAATTCTTTCGCAGAGTCATTAAATGTTAAGCCTGATTTAGTAAAGGATGATCTTAAATATAATGAAATACCGGAGTGGGACTCTATTGGGCATATGACTCTGATTTCGAAACTTGAAGAGGAATTTAATATATCTATGGAAACTGATGATATAGTAAGTTTTGACTCTTTTAAAAAAGGAATTGAGATACTTGAGCAAAATTATAAAGTTAATTTTAAAGGTTAATAATGGAACAATTTAATTTACGCAAAATTGATTATATTAATATTTCTATTGTTTTAATTTTGATATTTTCAAGATTAATTCCTCATCCACCCAATTTTACCCCTGTCATAGCGGTTGCAGTTTTGAGTAATTATTTTTTTAAGAATATTTACATTTCTTTATCAGTTTTATTTTTATCATTGTTCTTAAGTGATCTGTTAATAGGGTTATACACAAATATGCTGTTAGTATATTTTGCAATATTTGTTGTAGCAGTGATATTTTTTAAAAATTTTAAATTAGTTAATTATAAGAATTTATTTTTTGCGAGCTTAATTGGTTCTTTAGTTTTCTTCTTAATTTCAAATTTTGGCGTTTGGTTGTTAGGAAGTTTATATGAAAAAAACCTAGAAGGTTTAGTCGAATGTTACATTTTAGCAATACCTTTTTTTAAAAACACATTTTTATCAACAATATTTTATACTTATTTAACTTTCTTTTGTTTAGATTTTTTAAAAAAGAAAATTGAATTATCTAATTGATGAAAAGAATATGTTTTCTAGATAATGGTAAAACTGAAAATTTTTTTTCGGAAAATTTAAGATTATTTTTTTTTGGTAAAACAAAAATATCTTATGGTATTTGTAAAAAGTGTGGATTGATAATTCAAAATAAAACTGTGGCACCAAAACTTTTAAAAAATTATTATGACCATTTGACTGTCGCTTTTGATAATTTGTACAAACCGACCCAGGACAAAATTAAGAGTGTTAGAAGGCATATTAACATTGTTAAAGACGAGTTAAAAAAATTTCCAAATTCAGTTTTAGAAGTTGGGGTTTTCAATACTTATAACTTAAAACAATTCAAAAAAAACGGCTCAAAAATTGTTAATGGTTTAGAGCCAAGCAAAAAAGTTTCTGATATTATTAACAGTTCAGAAAATATAAAAATTTTTAGCGGAAATATAGAAAATTTTAATTTCAAGATTAGTTATGACCTAATAATAATGTCTCATGTACTTGAACACTTTTATGATCCTTTAAAAGTATTAAAAAAGTGTTTTAAAAGTCAAAAACATGGTCAATATTTATTATTAGAGGTACCACTCTTTGAAAATATAAACGATTATCCTAATGGAGCTTTTCATTTGGAGCATTTAAATTATTTTAATGAAAAAAATTTTATACTGATGATTGAAAAAGCAGGGTATAAACCTGTTAATATCTCTAAGACTTCAGAAAGTACTGCATTTCCTTTTTTAACAGTTATTGCAAAAAAAATAAAAAAAAAGGTTGATCATTTAGCATATAAGAAAGAATGGTTTCCTCATTTAAAAAGTTTCAAAAACTTGAGAGTTACAGATGTGAAAGAAAATAAAAAAAAAGACTTTAATTATTTCAATCAACTTCAAAATGCCAAAAATTATTTAAAAAGAAATAAACTTTTATGGAATGCTATAGACAAAAAGATAAATAAATTTGATAAAAATAAACCCGTCTATATTTATGGAGCAGGGTTTCATGGTAGTCAGCTTTTGAATTATACAAATATTGAAAAAAAATTTAAGATTATTGGCTTTTTAGATAGCTCAAAATCTAAACATAATCAATTGATTGGCAACTATAAGATATTCAGTCCTCGTGACAAAAAGTTAAATTTTAAAAGCAATGTAATTATATCATCTATTTATTCGGAGACAAATATTCACAAATCGTTAAGTTTTTTAAGAAAAAAAGGTATTAGAACATATAGATTATATGAATAATAAAATTATGAAAAATCTAAAAATAAAAAATTATAATAGACATAAATTTTTAAAATTTAATTTGTCAAAATCTGTTTTCAGTGGTGCTAAATTTAATCAATGTAATTTTTGGGAATCAAAATTAATTAATGCAAAATTTATTAATTCAGAAATAAATGACTCTGTATTTTCTGATGCTAAACTTAATAATTCAAAATTTGAAAATTGTTTAATTAAAAACTCTAATTTTAGTCATAGCGATTTAAGAAACTCAGATTTTTCAAAAAGTAATTTAATAAATATTAATTTAAGAGATGCAATTTATGATAAAAAAACTAAATGGCCAAAAAATTTCAGACCAAATAAGTTTGGAGCAAAAAAAATTTTATATAAAGTCAAAAAAAAAAACAAAAGAAGCTAGTATTATATTAAATAGATTAGAAAATAAAATTTTTAAAGAATTAACTACTGGTAAGGGATATTATATAATAGAAAATTATGTTGATAAAAAACTTATAAAAAAAGCATCCAAATTAATCGAAAAAGAAATTTTTAAAGATCAAAATATAAAAAAAAATTTTAATAATTTTTCAAGAGATAAAAGAATGAATCAAACTTATGTTTATAAAAATTTATTCAATCTGAACAAAGTTTTTATAGAACTAGTTCAACCAAAAATAGCAATGAGAATTTTTAAAAAAATTTTAGGTGAAAAATTTATTTGTGGTTTTTTTGGCGCAAATTGTTTGCTACCAGGTGCAAGAGGGCAGTCACCCCATCTTGATTATCCATATTTAGATATTGCTAAGGCGGGAGAAAAACTACCATTTAATACAGGAAAAAACTTTTTTTTAAATTGTCAAATTCTAATCCCCTTAACCGATTTTAGTTATGCAAATGGTTCAACTAGTTTACTTCCACATAGCCATAAATCTGGTTTATTTCCAAATAAAAAGTTAGCTAAAAATAAAAAATTCGTTCAAATCAAAACTAAAGCTGGCTCCTTAATTTTAACAAATGGTTTAATCTGGCATAACTCAATGCCAAATTACACTGATGATGAGATGAGAATTTGTACTTTGGGACAATATTTACCACACTTTGTAAAACCTATGTTAAATTTATCAAAAAGCACTAATAAAAAAATAATTGAGAAAGATAAGAATTTTTTAAAACAGTTATTAGGAATTGGCCTAAGATATCCAAGAGATTTTCTTACTACAGTAAAATATTAATAAAGTGAATTTTTATTTTAGAACAAACTATAATCCTGAAATTGGGATTGGTCATTATATGAGATGTTCTAGGCTCGCAAATTTTTTTGAGAAAAAAGGTCATAGATGTCTTATTTTTGTTGATAAAATAAATAATAATTTTTTTTTAAAAAATACAAAAACAATATCCCTTTATAAATCTAAAGAGAACTATAAGAGCGAATTAACCGACTCAATGATATTTATCAATAAAATTATAAAATTAAAAAAAGGTTACGTTATAATTGATGACTACAGAATTGGATATTCTTGGGAAAAAAAAATAAATAATTATTGTAAAAAAATTATTTCAATTGATGATTTTGAAAAAAGGAAACACTATACTGACATTTACATTAATCAAAAAACAAAATTTTTGTTAGAGGAATATTTCGATAAAAGTATTTTTTTAAAAAAAAAAACCTTTATTACTATTGGGACCTAATTATTCAATTATTGATAAATCGATAAATAGGAGAAAAAGTGGTGAATTTACAATTATTATAAATTTTGGTGGTTCTGGTGATATAAAGCATTATTTTGGCATTCTGCGTGAAATTGAAAAAAATAAAATCGACAAACTCAAATTTATTTTAGTAATAGGACCTCTATCTAAAAATGTTAATTTAGTCAAAAAATTAAAAGAAATAAAAAATGTGAAAATTTTGAAAAATCAAATAAATTTAAATATGATTTACTCTAAAGCCCATATTTTTATTGGCTCTGCAGGAACTTCAGTATATGAAACTATAAATAATAAGTTGTTAAGTGTTATTTTCCAAGTATCTGATAATCAATCAAACACAATTAAATCCTTAGAGAAAATTGGTCATTATTTTTTTTTAGAAAATGACGACTTAAAAAATAAAAAAAAGGTTTCCCAATTATTAATTAATTTGTTTAAAAATTATAAATTGCTAAAAAATCTGGTATTCAATGCAGATTTTAAAATTGATTCTGATGGTAAAAAAAGAATTCTACGAGCAATTGTTTCTTCAAATTCAAAAAAAAATATTGTTTTTAATAATTTTAAATCAACTAAAAAATCAAATTATCATATAAGAAAAGTAAAATTTAAAGATATTAATGATTACTTAGATGCAAGAAATAACCCACTTAATAGAAAATATAGTTTTAACAAGAATAAAATTAAAAGATTAGATCATTATAATTGGTGGTTTGAAAATAGTAGATCAAGCTATGTTTTGGAGAAAAATAATCAAGTAATATTATACTTCTATCATTATCCAGTATTACTCTCAGATAGAGAATATTTCATCTCAGGTTGGTTTGTTAAAAATGAAAAGTGTACTATTCAAGATATTTTATATGCATTAAATTGGCAAAGAAAATTGGATATTAAGATGTGGTTAAGTGCAATAAAGAAAAATAATGAAGTTGCTTTAAAGTATAATAAATTTTTGGGGTGGAATAGATTAAATAAAAATAGCGAATTATTTAAACAAATAAAAAAAAAGTTTGCCGTCAAAGGTTTCAATTTTTATTTTAGAAATGATTATGATAAAAAACTTTAAGATAGGAAATAAAGATATAGGAGAAGATTTTAAGACATTTATTGTAGCCGAAATGTCTGGAAATCATTATGGTAAATTAAAAAATGCACTTCAGATCGTAAGAATGGCAAAAAAATGTGGTGCGGATGCAATTAAATTACAAACATATAAACCTAATACAATTACGTTAAATTCAAATAAAAAAGATTTTAAAATACCAAAGAAATCACCTTGGTTTAAATATAGAAATTTGTGGAACTTGTACAAAAATGCACATACTCCGTGGGAATGGCATAAAAAGATATTTCAGGAGGCAAGAAAAAATAAATTATCTTTTTTTTCCAGCCCTTTTGACGAGACAGCTGTCGATTTTTTAGAAAAAATAGGTTGTCAGGCTTACAAGATTGCGTCTCCAGAAATTAATCACATTCCTTTAATTGAAAGAGTATCTAAAACAAAAAAACCAGTTATTCTTTCCACAGGCCTTGCTAGCTATTCCGAAATAAAAAAAGCTGTAAGTATTCTTCGCAAAAATAAATCAAATAAGATAATTATATTAAAGTGTTGTTCTTCTTATCCCGCAGATTATGATGAACTGAATTTATTAACAATTAAAGACATTAAAGATAAATTTAAAACTATTTCTGGTTTCTCAGACCATACTATAGGGTCAGTAGCTCCCATTTCTTCTGTTGTTTTAGGTGGAAAAATGGTTGAGAAACATTTTACTTTTGACCAAAAAATTAAAACTGTAGACAATTTTTTTTCCTCAGGACCTAACCAATTTAAAGAGATGGTAAGTCAGATTAGAAATGCAGAGAAATCCATTGGAATGGTAACTTATAAAATTTCCAACAAATCAAAAATCAGTTTGAATGGTAAAAGATCTATTTATGTGTCAATTGATATTCTAAAAGGTCAAAAAATCTCAAAGAATAATATTAAAGTAGTAAGACCGTCATATGGTTTAAGCCCTGAATTTTATAAAAGAGTTATTGGAAAAAAAACAATAAAGACTTTAAAAGCCGGTAGTAGACTAAAAATGGAATTTTTAAAATAACCAATAAATAAGACAGTTTCTTAATAAAATTCAAACTTTTTTAATAATACTAGGTATTTACAATAAAGATTTAAGTGTATAATGTTCAAAAGTTGAACAAATAAAATTTAATATTAATAGAGAATAATGTTTAATAATAAAAGTATTTTAATCACAGGAGGGACAGGATCTTTTGGTCAAAAATTTGTAGACCTTATAACAAAAAAATATAAACCAAGCAAAATAATCATTTATTCTAGAGACGAAATGAAACAATTTCAAATGCAAGAAAGATTTTCTACAGATAAATTTCCAAATTTGAGATACTTTTTAGGTGACGTAAGAGATTATAGCAGGATTAAATTAGCTTTAAAAGATGTAGATTATGTTGTTCATGCAGCGGCTTTAAAACAAGTGCCTGCAGCAGTATACAACCCAACTGAATTCATAAAAACTAATATAGGAGGTGCAGAAAATGTTATAAGAGCTAGTCTAGAAAACAAAGTTTCTAAAATTATAGCTTTATCAACCGACAAAGCTGCAAATCCAATCAATTTATATGGTGCCACTAAATTAGTTTCTGATAAATTATTTATTGCGGCAAACAATTATGTGGGCAAAGAAAAATCAAAATTTTCAGTAGTAAGATATGGCAATGTAGTTGGATCACGTGGATCAGTTGTTCCATATTTTATGAAGCTGCAAGAACAAAACTCATCCAATTTCCCTATAACAGATGTAAATATGACTAGATTTTGGTTATCTTTAGATGAAGGAGTAAATTTTGTACTAAAATCTTTTTACAGGATGGTTGGTGGTGAAATTTTTGTACCTAAAATTCCCTCAACTAAAATTACAGATATTGCGACAGCAATTAACAAAGATAAAAAACAAAAAATTATAGGTATAAGACCTGGAGAAAAAATACATGAAACTATGTGTTCAAAAGATGAGTCTGGTAAAGTATTAATATTTGAAGATTTTATTATAATTTTACCAACTATTGTTTACTTCGGAACTCAAAATAAAAATATAATGAACCTATATAAAAATAATGTAAACCCTTTAGGGGAAAAGGGATCTAAAGCAAAAAAAGAATTTGAATACAACTCCAAAGAAAATGAATTTCTTAATGTAAGACAAATTAAGAAAAAATTGTTAGATTATGGTTATAAGATATAGTCGACAATTAATAGATAGTTCAGATGTAAGAAACGTTATTAAAACATTAAATTCTGATTGGTTAACAACAGGGCCAAGCATAGAAAAATTTGAAAAGGAAATTTGTAAAAAAGTTAATTCAAATTATGGAGTTGCTGTAAATTCTGCAACTAGCGCGCTCCATATAGCTTGCAAATCATTAGGATTAACTAATAAAGACATTCTTTGGACTTCATCCAATACTTTTTTATCAAGTGCAAATTGTGGATTATATTGTGGTGCTAAAATTGATTTAGTAGATATCGACTTAAGTACTCAAAATATTTCACTTATTGAATTGGAAAAAAAACTTCTTTTAGCTAAGAGAAAAAAACAATTACCCAAAATTTTAGTTCCAGTTGCGTTTGCAGGCCAGTCTTGTGAAATGAAAGAAATTTTCAAATTATCAAGAAAATATAAATTTAAAATTGTTGAGGATGCTTCACATGCTTTAGGAGCAAAATATTTTAATGATCCTGTAGGTAGTTGCAAATATAGTGACATCACTGTGTTCAGTTTTCATCCAGTGAAAATGATAACGACAGGAGAAGGTGGGATGGCAATGACAAATGATTTTCAACTATTTAAAAAAATGAGAGATTTTAGATCGCATGGAATAGATCAAATAAAAAGAGAAAATAGAAAAAATAAGATCAGACCCTGGATGTTTTATCAAACTTCACTTGGGTATAATTATAGAATGACTGACATACAAGCATCACTTGGGATTAGTCAATTAAAAAAACTAAAAAACTTCGTTCAAAAAAGAAATAAAATCGCTAAGATTTATAATAAGGAGTTAACCAGTCTCCCTTTACAGCTTCCAAAAGTAAATAATGGTAAATTATCATCATTCCATTTATATGTAATTCAAGTTAAGCCAAATAAAAAAAAAATTACAAGAGATATTCTATATAAAAAATTACTCTCTAAAGGAATAATAACAAATGTTCATTATATTCCAATTTATACTCATCCCTTTTATAAAAAATTTGGACTCAAAAAGAAAAATTTTCCAAATAATAATAGATATTTTGAAAGTGGTTTAAGTTTACCTATTTATCCATCACTAAAAATCAATGAGTTAAAAAAAGTAATAAAAGTAATCAAAAAAATTTTTAGATAGATTATGTGTAAAACAATATGTATTATTCCAGCTAGATCAGGAAGTAGAAGGATTAAAAATAAAAATATAAAATCTTTTTTTGGAAAACCTATAATATACTGGGTAATCAAAGCAGCTCAAAAGAGCAAATGTTTTCATAGAATATTAGTATCTAGCAATGATGATAAGATTTTGAAAATTGCAAAAAAATATGGTGCAAGCGCTTTAAAAAGAAGTAAAAAGTTATCTAATGACCATGTTTCGATTCATGATGTAATTCAAAATGTTATTTCTGAATTAAAAAAAGCAAAAGAAGAATACAAATATGTTTGCTATCTTTTTCCAACTGCAGCCTTAATAAAAAGTAAAGACATTATAAGTACTTTTAATTTATTAAAGAACAATAAAGGAAAATTTATAATTACAATTACAAATTACTCTACTCCAGTTCATCATAGTTTGAAAATGAATAAAAAAGGAATAGTAATAATGAAATATCCAAAAAAATTTGCAAAGAGAACTCAAGATCAAGTAAATTATTTTCATGATGCTGGTCATATTTATTGGGCAACAACTAAAGATCTTTTTAAATATAAAGATACAACTAATAAAGCACTTGGTTATTTTAAAGATAATATGAGTGTGCAAGATATCAATAGTGAGTCAGATTGGAAACTTGCAGAAATGAAGTTTAAATTAATAAAATCAAATTCTTAATGACATTTCTAAAAAGTATAGAGCGATTTAATAAAAAGACAGCAATAATAACAAATACAAATTTAAAAGTATCATATAAAAATCTATGTAATAAATCTCAATCAATAACCAAAAATCTTATTCCGAGGTCGTTAGTCTTTTTATTATCGGGGAATAATATTGAGACCATTTTTTATTACGTTGGATTGGTCAATTCAAAAAATGTTATAACTCTCCTAGATAAAGATATCAAAAATAGTTATCTTAAAAAACTCATAAATCTTTATAAACCTAACTATTTAATTTTACCGATTAGTTTTCCAAATCAAAAAGGGTATTTTTTAAATAGTAAATTTAAAAATTATAAAATTATCCAGAAAGCCAAAAGTAAGAAATTATTAATAAACAAAGACTTAGCAATTTTATTAAATACTTCAGGTTCCACTGGAAGTTCTAAGTTGGTAAGACAATCTTATGAAAATTATCATGAAAATTCAAAATCAATTATTAAAGAGATTAATCTAAACAGCAAAGATAGTGTTATCACAACTCTTCCTATCAATTATACTTTTGGTCTTTCAATTATTAATACACATTTAATTTCTGGATCAAAAATTATTTTAAATGACCATCCAATTTTACAGAAAGATTTTTGGAAACTATATGAAAAATACAAACCTTCTTTTTTTTATGGAGTCCCGTATATGTACGAAATTATTTCAAAATTAAAATTTGAAAAACTTTTATCAAAAAAATTAAAAGCTATTTGTCAGGCAGGTGGTAAACTTAATGAAAAATTATTTTTAAAAATTGTAAATTTTTCTGAAAAAAATAAAATAAAATTCTATTCTATGTACGGTCAAACTGAGGCGACAGCTAGAATGTCAATTTTAAATCCGAAACATGCCTCAAAAAAGATTGGGAGTATAGGAAAAGCAATTTCAGGTGGTAAGTTTTATTTAATAGATAATAAACAAAAAAAAATTTATCTGCCAAATAAATCTGGACAACTTGTGTATGAAGGAAAAAATGTAAGTATGGGATATGCAAAAGATGTAAAAGATTTAAAATTAGGAAATATAAATAATTACAGGATTTATACTGGAGATATAGCTAGTTTCGATAAAGATGGATATTATTTTATAGTTGGCAGAAAAAAAAGGTTTATTAAGATATTAGGTAAAAGAATTAATCTTGATGAAGTTGAGGAATTAATTGAAAAAAAAGGATATGAGGCTCAATGTAAATTACAAGATGAATTTTTATTGATAAATCTTACCCAAAAAAAAAGAAATGTAGAAAATTTAATCAAAGGTGTTGCTAATGACCTAGAGATCAATAGCTCGCTAGTAAAAATACGATTTATTAAAAAGATTAAAAGAAACAACTTTGGAAAAAAAATTCATTAAAATTAATATGAAAGATATTTATAACTTTTTAGAAATAGAACCTTTTTCTCTAGCGGAGAAAGAAAAAAATTATCAATTTACGAAAATTTTGAATAAAATGATTTATCATCACTACAATAACTCTAAAAAATATAAAAAAATTTTAGATTTTTTAGGATACAATTTAGATCTTAATGCCAATTTAGATAAATTTCCATATCTACCAATTAGGCTATTTAAAAATTTTGATTTAATGAGTATAGATAAAAAAAATGTATTCAAAACATTGAATTCATCAGGAACAAGTACCTCAAATTTATCAAAGATATTTTTAGACAAAGAAAACGCCAATTTGCAAATCAAAGTATTAAATAAAATTGTTAATAGAATTTTGGGAAAAGATAGAATTCCAATGCTAATTATTGACAAAAAAATTGAAAATCAAGACAGATCTAAGTTTAATGCACGATCAGCTGCAATAAGAGGCTTTTCAATTTTTGGCAAAAACCATACTTATTTATTAGATAATCATGACAATGTTAATTATAAAAATTTAAAAAATTTTATTGACCAATTTGGTGATAAGCCTTTTTTTATATTTGGTTTTACAAGTTTTGTTTATGAAAATTTAATAAAAAAATTTGATGATAAATTATATCAATTCAATTTTTCTAATGGAATATTACTTCATGGAGGTGGTTGGAAAAAAATGGAAGATTTGAAAATCACAAATCAATCTTTCAAAAAAAAACTTTTTAAAAAATTTAAATTATCATCTATCTATAATTATTATGGTTTGGTAGAACAAACTGGATCAATATTTATCGAATGCCCCCATTGTAATGCTTTCGTAGTTTCAATATTTTCTGATGTTTTAATTAGAGATAAAAATTTTGAAATAGTCAATGATGGACAGAGGGGCTTAGTACAATTATGCTCAATTTTACCAACAAGTTATCCAGGTCATAGTATTTTAACAGACGATATTGGACAAATTTTAAAAAAAAGAAATAAAAAATGTAAATTGAAAGGTAAACACTTTCTTATTCATGGAAGAGTAAAGAATACTGAAATTAGAGGTTGCAGCGATATATAAATGGATAAACTTGAAAATATAAACTATTTAATTGGGGGGAGTAAAATTGACAAAGTTTCAATCAAACCTTTTGATGAAAAGGTATGTTTTTTTTTGAATAGTTTATCTAATGAATTAAATTCAATAAAAGAGATAAATCAATATCCAGATTTAAAAACTTTAGCTTTTTGGATAAGAAAAAAAAATCTTGAAAATTTAAAGAATAAATTTTCTAACTCAAATTTTAGATTTGGAGTGGGTTTAGTTTTTCATATCACCCCTTCAAACATACCAATAAATTTTGCTTATTCCTTAATTTTTGGCCTTTTATCAGGAAATACTAACATTGTTAAAGTGCCTTCTCAAAATTTTAATCAAATAAGTATTTTTTGCAAAATTATTAAAAAAATCCTTAAGAATAAAAAATTTGATACAATAAAGAAAATGATAACAGTCGTCAGGTATAGTGACCAAGATCAATATACAAATTTTATATCATCACAATGTGATGCAAGAGTTATTTGGGGAGGGGATAAAACAATAAATAATTTAAGAAAAATCCAGATTCCGACTAGATCAATTGATATCAGTTTTGCTGATAGATATTCAATTTGTATTATTAATTCAAACGAAATTCTTAAAATAGATCAAAATGAACTAAGTCGAGTAGTAGAAAAATTTTATAATGATACTTTTATAGTTGATCAGAACGGATGCTCTTCTCCACAACTTATATTATGGTATGGAACTAAAAAAGATAAAGCAAAAGATATATTTTGGAATGCTTTATATAAACACACAAAAAAAAGGTATAATATGCCTGATATTGCATCATTAGATAAGTTTAATCTTTTGTTTGAAAATATTTTAAATGAAAAAAATATTGTATCAGAAAAAAGATATGGGAATACAATTTATACATTATTAATTAACAAATTAGACAAAAAGATCGACAGGCTTAGAGGTAAATGGGGTTTTTTTTTTCAATATGATTTGGAGAATTTAAAAGAATTAAAAAAAATTATAAGTAAAAAAATTCAAACAATAACTTATTTTGGTTTTAAAAAAAAAAAATTCGTAGACTTTATTGTCGACAATAATATTGATGGTATTGATAGGATCGTTCCTTTGGGGCAAGCACTTGACTTAGGTCTTGTTTGGGACGGGTATGACGTAATTAATACTCTTTCAAGAATTGTGGAAATTAAATGAAGAAATTAGAATTAGATAAAAAAGGAATTTACGAATATCAACAGAATAGAGAACCATACCTGATGATTGATTTCGCATCTGAAATAGTTCCTGGTCAAAGTGCAAAGGGATATAAGGATTTGACCAAAGATGAGTGGTTTTTTAAAGTACATTGGCCTAATGATCCCAATATGCCAGGCATGCTTCAACTTGAAGCTCTAGTACAAATGAGTGCTCTTTCAATTCTGACGCTGCCAAATAACAAGGGAAAAATTATGTATCTAACTAATGTTAATAACTCAAAATTTATAAAAAAGATTGTTCCTGGAGTAAGATTTTTTATTGAGACTAAAATAAAAACATTTAAGAGGGGACTAGCGATTTGTGAGGGGGTAGGTTTGGTAGAAAATCAAACAGCGTGTAAAGCAGAATTTAATTTGATATTGCCAGATCAGATAAAAGAATATAACTTAAAAAACGATAATAAAAACTCATAAAAATGCCAATTAAATCTTCATTACTCAATAAACCAAGATTAGTTAAAAAGTTAAAAGATTTTTATGATTATGTTCAAAAAAATGATGGAAAAGTTGGAAGAAAAACTAGGGGTATTGATCTTAATTTTAACAATGCTTGTAATCTTCGTTGTAAATATTGTTTTACTAATTCTCCTAAAGGAGATCATGTAAAAGAATATTTAGATTATGGCGCAATAGCAAAATTAGCTGATGAGGCAGATGAGCTGGGTTATTTTGAATTTGATCTTCAAGGAGGAGAATTACTTTTACAACCTAAAAAACTATTTAAAGTTCTAGAGGCTATCAAACCAGAGCGTTTTTATTTATATTTAACAACCAATGGATTTTATTTAGATAAAAAAATGGCAGAAAGATTAGCTGATGCAAATGTAAGCAGAGTGTCAGTAAGTATTGACAGTATGGACGAAAAAATTCATGACGAGATTAGAGGTAGAAAAGATTCCTGGAGAAGAGCAATAGAGGCATTAAAACACGTAAAGGATGCTGGAATGGACCCTTATCTAAATATAACAGTAGGACATTATAATGCTAACACAGACCACTTCAAAAAATTATTAGATTATTCTAGAGATCAAAGATATAGGACTCTATTAAACGTAGCAGTTCCCGCAGGTATGTGGCAAAAAATGGATGACATCATATGTGATGATAAAGACAGAGAATATTTAAGAAAAATTAGAAAAGAGTATAAAAATTTAGTTCGCAATGTTTGGAATCCATTTGATAAAAATCATGAAAAGATCTTAGGATGTACAACTGTAAATAGACTATACATTACTCCTGTAGGAGATGTTCTTGTATGTCCCTATGTCCATATTAAAATAGGTAATATTTTTAAACAAAGTTTAAAAGAAATAGTTGATCATGGATTTAGTATCAAATATTTTTCTAACCATAGTGACCTATGTTTAGCTGGTGAGGATCGTTCATTTATTAATAAGTTTATGACTAAAAGTGGACAATCTATTTTTAAACCAGCACTTGCTTCAGAAATATTTTCTGATGATGATTATATTCGAGATGCTTCTAAAGAATAAAACTGCAGTCATTACAGGTTGTAATAAAGGAATTGGAAAAGAAATTTTGAGGCTTTTTTCTGAGAATGGAGCAAATATTTTTGCATGTTCTAGAAATTTGACTGATGAATTTAATAATCTAATAAAACAAACTGAAAAAGATTTTAATAACAAGATCATTCCAGTTAAAATAGATTTAGCAGATGAGAACAGCGTTAAAGAAGCCTCGAAAAGAATTTTATCAGAAGGAAAAGATATTGACATTTTGATAAATAATGCTGGTTCAATTCAAACATCTCTATTTCAAATGACTTCGATTAAAAAAATGAAAGAATTATTTGAAATAAATTTTTTTTCACAAACTGTATTTACACAGTTTATGATAAAATCTATGATAAAAAATAAATGTGGCAGCATAGTAAATATTTCCTCTAATTCTGCAATAGACGGCAATGAGGGGAGAAGCTCTTATGTTTCAACAAAAGCTGCCTTGATATCCCAAGGAAGAGTTTTATCAAGAGAATTAGGGCCTAGCAATATAAGAGTAAATACGATAGCTCCAGGTTTAACAAATACTGACATGATGACACAAAATACAACTAAACAAATAATTGACGAAATAGCATCAAAAACTCCACTAAGAAAAATTGCTGAACCAAAAGATATTGCAAATGTTGCTCTCTTTTTATCGTCAGCTTTGTCTAGTCATATCACTGGGCAAACTATAAGAGTAGACGGTGGAATTTAGATGAGTGGTAAAATAAATGATATTAATAAAATTAAAAACTTTTCTATAGAATTAAAAAAAAATATTTTAGAAATGGCTTTTTCCGCAGGGGCAAGCAGTTCACATTTTGGAGGAGCATTATCTATTGTAGAAATAATTTCCACTTTATTTTCTTATAAGATGAAATTAAAAAAAGATAATCCAAATTGGGAAGATAGAGACAGATTTATATTGAGCAAAGGACATGCTTGTTTAGCCTATTATGCTGCTTTATGTGAAATAGGATTTATTTCAAAAAATGAGCTAAAAACTTTTGAAAAAGACGATAGTAACCTTTTGGGGCACCCTGTCATAAACAAAAAATTAGGAATTGATTTTTCCAACGGTTCATTAGGTATGGGATTATCTTTAGGTATAGGAGTAGCAATTTCTCTAAAAAAAAAAAATAAAAAAAACAATGTTTACGTAATATTAGGTGATGGAGAGTGTAACGAAGGATCAGTTTGGGAAGCCTCAATGGCTGCATCAAATTTTAATTTAGATAATTTATATGCCATCATAGATAAAAATAACTTTCAACAAACAGGCTCTAATAAAGATATAATGGACACAGCTGATCTATTTAAAAAATGGTCGAGCTTTGGTTGGGATACATATGAATTAGATGGCCATAACATAGAAGAACTCTACAATTACTTTAATAAAGAGCAAATCTCAAAAAAACCAAAAGCGATAATAGCAAATACTATTAAAGGAAAAGGCTTTACTTTTTCTGAAAATAATAATGATTGGCATCATGCCGTCCTAAGTAAGACTCTTTATGACAAAGCTATCGAAGAGTTAAAAAAGGTTTAAAAATTAATGGAATTTAGTGAACGAAATATAAAAATTTGGTCTACGATTGGTCCAAGAGCAACTTTTGGTATTGCTGCTTTAGAATTAGCAAAAAAAATAGACCACATGATGGTATTAACTTGTGATGTTTCAACTTCCGCTGGATTAGATAGATATAGAAAAACTTTCCCAAATAAATACCTCGACTTAGGAATTGCAGAACAAAATATGATTGGAGTTGCTGCTGGTCTTGCAAGCGAGGGATATAATGTAGTTACTACAACTTTTGCTCCATTTCAAACTATAAGATGTTGTGAACAGATAAAGGTAAATGTTGGATATATGAAACAAAAAATATGTATGGTTGGTATAGCAAGTGGACTTGCTCTTGGTACTTTGGGTTATACTCACTGTTGTATAGAAGATGTAGGAATTCTAAGGTCCATACCGGGTATTACAATAATCTCACCTGCAGACTCTTTTGAAACTGTAAAAGCTTTGGAGGCCTCTTTAAAACAAAAAAATTCTGTTTATATCAGGCTAACTGGTGCATCAAATAATCCAATAGTTTACAATAAAGATTATAATTTTGAAATTGGAAAATCTATCAAACTTTTAGAGGGAAAAGATATTACTATTTTTTCTACAGGTTCAATGGTGCACAATTCTTTACAGGCTGCGAAAAAATTGAATGAAAAAAATATATCCTCCACTGTTATAAACATGCATACGATAAAACCTTTAGACATAGAAGCAGTCGAGGAAGCGTGTTCAAGATCAAAAATGATTGTATCAGTCGAAGAGCATAATGTTATTGGTGGACTAGGAAGTGCAATTTCTGAACAAAAATCTAAAACATCTAATTCTCCAAAACTTTTATCAATTGGTATTGACGATTACTACAGTAAAGGTGGATCATATAAATTTTTATTAGAAAAACATAGTCTTACATCTGATAAGATAGCTTTAAACATTTTGAGTAATTATAATCGTTAAACAACTGAAGTATTTACATTAATATAAGTTTGTATATAATGTTCAATAATTGAACATTAGAAACCTATTTATTATAAATGAAAAATACAAAAGAAGGTTACTTTGCAACAACAGTTAAACCAAATAAACTTTGGGAATATTTAACTTATTCAGCTAAAATTGATTCTGAAAGAAAAACTAATAAGAAGTTAAAATTAGTTATTATAAAAAAAAAAACTCCATCTTTGAGTTTTTTTATATTTTTTATTAAATCTTTAATAAAATATAATATATTTTTTTTTAAAAAATTTATAAATCTAAAATATAAAGATTGCGAAATTGGATTTCATGCTGCTGCACATACATATGGAAATTTTTCAGTTTATAATTCACAACTAAGAACTTACTTCAATATATTATGGAGCTTATTTTTAGCTGGTTCAACAATTGAAACAGCTTATGATTTAGTTAAAAAAGTTGATGCAATATTTATTGATCATCCAGCTAACATTAATGGAATTTACTTTACTATTTTTTGTAATAAAAAAAAGATTATTTACTCTAATTTTTACCCTCGTGGATTTTTTTGTATAGATAAAAGAAATAAGAAAAATAAAAAAATTAAAAATTTTCTTGACGCAAGAATTTATCCTTCTAAAAAAAAAATTACCAAACAAACAATCAACAAAAATAAGAAATACCTTAATAAAATTGTTGCCAATCCAAACAAATATGTAACTTGGATGCAAAACACGAAATATAAGGTTATGAGAAAAAATAATTTAAATTTTTCAAAATTACGTTTTGTAGTTTATGCTCACTCATTTGTAGACGGTCCATTGGACTATGGTTATGATGGTTTTATAAATCTTGAGGAATGGCTTGAATTCACCATTAAAGAAATTAAAAAAACAGATAATTTTGCTATTATAAAAGCTCATCCAAATTTTTACAATCCAATGTTCGGAGATGTTGCTAAAAATGACGAAAAAGTTTTTAAAAAATTAAAGATTAAATATGAAAGTGAAAAATTAATCTTTATTGATTACCCTGTAAAAAATTATTTGTTACTTCAAAAAATACCTAAGAGAACTATTATAATTTCACATCACGGAAGCACGTTATTAGAAGCTACAGCAATGGGATTTAAGAGTATTTGCTCAAAGGCAACATTTTGGCATCCTAATTTTAATGTATCAAATCAATATAATTCAATTTCTAATTATAGATCTCTTTTAAATACAAGATGGGACAATCTAAAACTTTTTGAGAATAAGAATAAATTTTATGATTTAAGTAATCAAACTTTTTTTAATAAATATGGAATTCAAAATAGTTTATTTTGGCAAAAATTTATTGAAAAAGAGTCAAAGAAAAAACTAAATATTTCATTTCAATCTAGAATTGGAATAAAAAGACACAAAATTACAGATCATGTTTTACAAAATAGTAAGAAAAAAATATTCAAAAAATTGAGCAACAATATTGAGGAGATCAACATTTAGATATAATGAATAAAGTTAATTATAATATTTTGTTTGATAGATTATTTCCTATTTGCAGAAGTATAACTGGAGAAGGTTATAGAAAGTCCTTGAAAATATTATCAAATTTTATCAACTTTAAAGTCCTAAAGTTTCCAACTGGTTCAAAAGTTTTTGATTGGACTGTACCTCCTGAGTGGAATATTTATGATGCATATATATTAAAAGATAAAAAAAAAGTACTTGATTTTAAAGATAATAACTTACATGTGGTTAGTTATTCATATCCAGTAAATAAGATAATTGATTATGAAGATTTAGATAAGCATCTTTTTTCTATCAAAAAGTATCCAAATTTTATTCCATATGTAACCTCTTATTATAAAAAATTTTGGGGTTTTTGTATTCAACATAATAAAAGAAAGAAACTTAAAAAGGGAAAATATCATGTAGTTATAAAGTCAAAATTATCAAAAGGAAATGTTGAAATAGGATTAGAAAAGCTAAAGGGTGAAACTGATAAAATAATGCTTCTTTCTTCGTATTTGTGTCATCCAAGTATGGCTAATAATGAATTAAGTGGACCATTAGTGATGGTAGGACTTTATCAAAGAATTAAAAAATGGAAAAAACGAAATTTAAATTATTATTTTTTGATCAATCCAGAAACTATTGGTTCAATTTGTTTCCTTTCAAAGTATGCAAGGAGATTAAAACAAAAATTACATTCTGGAATGGTTGTTACTTCGATGGGCGGCCCTAAAAATAAACTGATTTATAAAAAATCAAGAAGAGAGGATTCTTCATTAGATCGATTGTTTGATTATTATAATAAAAAAAACAGACACTTAATTCGAGATTTTGATCCAGCTGAAGGATCAGACGAGAAACAATATTGTGGAGCAGAATTAAATTTACCAGTTGGACAAATATCTAGAACACGACATGGTGAATATTTTCAATATCATAGTAGTGGAGATAATAAAAAATTCATGAATATAAAAAAAATCGAGCAATCAGTTGAGAGTTTAGAAAAAATACTTAAGATTAATGATTTGATTTTCCCGTTAAAAAGACATTTACCATATTGTGAACCTCAATTGGGAAAACGAAATTTGTACCCACAAATTAATTCTGCTAGAAAAAAAAATAAAGCAAAACTTAGCAACTCTAGAAAACAATTAGATATACTTCTTAATCTCCTTTCTTATGCAGATAAAGAACATGACATTATTGATGTTGCCTTAAAAAGCGGTTTTGAAATTGAGGAAATTGCTGAAGAATTGAAAAAAGCAATTAATCATAAACTTATAAAAATTTAATAGATAATTAATGAAAAAAAAAAAAATTGATCAATTATTAGATGATCATTTAAAAAAATTAAAAATTAAGAAAAATGATAATATCTTAGTTCATGCAAATCTGAGTTCATTTGGGATTTTAAAAAATAAAAATCTTCCAAAAATTATAATTAGAAAATTAATTTCAACAGTAGGAAAAAAGGGGTCTATTGCAATGCCGTTATATAATTTCGGTTTAAATTCAAATGGAATATTTGATGAAAATAAAATAAACACAAAAGGTATGAGTGTTCTATATTTGGAATTTAATAAAAATTTTTGCGAATATAAAAGTAAATCTATAATGCATAGACATATAGGTCTTGGAAAAGATGCAAAGTGTCTTTTGAAAACAAAACCCAACGTCTCTTTAGGAAATAAATCAGATTTTCATTATTTATTTTTAAAAAATTTTAAATTACTTTTACTTGGCTGCAAGGCGTCTGAGGGTGCAACTTATCTTCATCATTTAGAGGCTATTACAAAAGTTCCCTATAGAAAGTGGATTAAGATCAGGATAAAACAAAGAAAAAACGGTAAAGTTAAAAATCATTGGTTTAAATATTATTCACGAAAAAATAACAAATATTTAGAAAATTTTGATAAATTTTTTTATCAAATAGATAAAAAGTTCATTAAATCTGTTAATTTAAGATTTGGGTCAAGTCAGTTAATTTCTTTAAAAAATTTACACGAAATTGGATTAAATTCACTTAAGAAAAATAAATATTGTTTGGTTAAAAAAAATGAGTTTTCTGTTAAAAAAAATTAAAGTTCACTCTTTAAAACAGCCAAAAACTTTGGCAATTGACTCTGATAAATTCAAAATAAGTTATCAAAGCATGTGGAAGCTTATCCAATCTTTTTCAAATTTCATTGTTAGTAAAAATTTAAATCAAAAAATAGTGATAATGGGAGATATTAAATCTTTATCTTATTTAGCTATATTGTCTTGTATTTATTCTGGTGTGACGTACATACCAATTAGTCACAATACTCCAAAAAAAAGGTTGAACGAAATAATAAAAATATCAAGATCAAAATTAATATTAAATTTTTCCAAAAAAAAATTTGTAAGTTTAAAGAATACTAAAGTTATAAATATTGATAATTTAGATTTTTTTGAAAATTTAAAAAAAAAAAAGAAGCTTCAGAGAAAAGAAAATAAGATTATTTATATAATTTTTACATCAGGATCTACTGGGGATCCAAAAGGGGTTTGTATAAGTAAAAAATCTTTAGATCATTATTTGATTTGGTTAAATAAAAATTTCAATATCAAAAAAAACAAAAGATGTTCTCAATATCCAGATATTGGATTTGATTTGAGCATTGTAGATATAATGGGAACATTTTGTGGAGGAGGAACTTTGGTCCCTGTAGAAAAAAATATTGATAAGTTTTTTCCCGGGCAATTTATTAATAAGAAAAAAATAACCCATTGGGTGTCAGTGCCAAGTACAATAGATTTAATTATTAATTCAAATCAATTAAATTTTGGAAATTTTCATAAACTTGAAAGAATATTTTTTTGTGGGGAGCCATTACACAAATATCATTTAAAAAAACTTTTTTTCGCTAACAAAAAATTACTGATTATTAATGCTTACGGTCCTACAGAAGCTACAGTTTCTTGTTCATATTTATTATTAAATTCAAAAAATTATACGAATTATATTATGAATAATGTTTCATTTGGTAAAGCTATTCCAAAAATGATTTTCAAGATTGATAGGCAGCTAGGTGAAGAATTTGGAGAACTATTAATTTCAGGTCCACAATTATTTTCATCTTATTTAAAAAAAAAAGATTTGTATTTTCAAAAGATCGTATATATCAAAAATAAATTATTTTATAGAACTGGTGATATTGTAAAAAAAATTAATAGTAACTATTATTTTTTTTCAAGGAAGGACAGACAAATTAAAAAAAGTGGTTATAGAATCGAGCTTGAAGATATTGATTCTAACTTAAGAAAATTAGGTTGTAGTTTTGCATTTAGTTTTTTCATCAAAAAAAAAAGGATTGTAAGCTTGGTAAAATCAAAAATTAAAATTAAAAAACTTTATAAGGATCTAAATAATAACCTTCCAGTATATATGTTGCCAGAAATATATAAAATAGATAAAGTTCCTATTAACTTAAACAGAAAAGTTGATTTAAAAAAACTTGAAAATATTGCTAATCTAAAAAATGAACAAAATAAAATTAGTTTCAGAGATATTAAGAAAAGAGCTTAAAATTTCATCAAAAGAGATAAGTAGGCTAATCAAACCACAAAATCAAAATCAATTAGCATTAGGAATATATCCCAAATGGGATAGTTTAAATCACGTCAGAATTTTAACTAAGCTTGAAAAGAATTTTAAACTTAAAATCGACGCGAAAAATGTAGAAAAGTTTTCTAGTTTTAGAAAAATATTAAAGAATTTAGATTAATTAAAATAAAACTATTTATTTTTTTTTAATTCTTTTTTAAGTTCGTCATACTCCTTCATTTTTAACTTCATATAATCAATCGTTAATTTAGTTCTTGCCTTCATTCCCCTTGGAGTTAAGACGTACATATAGCTCATTTTATTTTTACTTTTTTTAAATCTTTCAATCCTAATCAATCCATGTTGCTTAAGATTTTTCAAGCAGTAGTTTAATTTTCCCAGGCTAAATCCTAATTTAGTTGATAAATCTCTTTGAGTAACTTTATTAGAGTCAATTTTCCTTAAGACATTAAAATGGTCTTGATTGTCTTTCATATAAATAAATTTTTAGAGTTCAATAATTGAACATTATATTATAGGATTTTTATTTGAATGCAAAATAAAATTATTTTTTTGTTTTAAGAATAATTGGCTCCTTTTATTTGTTTTTATAAGAATTTCTCTTTTTTCTGTATCATTAAATTTTAACCAATTTCTTATTTCATTAATATTTCTCTTACACCCTAAACACAAACCAGTCTCAATATCTATTTTACATATCTTCTTACAAGGTGAATCATTCATAAATTTTTTAATTTTCGAAAATACATTAAAAGCTTTTACTCAAACCTACGGAAAATTGTCTTGGGTGTCCCTGATAATTTAAAGCTTGCTGATAATCTTTATCAAATAAATTTATTAATTTGAAATCAATATCTAGCCCTTTAAAAATTTTATATCTTGTTCCAAGATCTACTACTACATAGTCATCTAAAATTTGATCTTTAAAACCATAATCAGATCCCCCATAATCTCTTACTTCGCTATTAAATCTTATACTCATAGATGAGTTTATTTTTTGGTTGAAATTATAATTAATATTTGAATTTATTGCATGCATGGGTACCCTAACCATTGCGGAGTCTAGTGGTCCATTATTACCATCTAGACAGCTGTTGTATCCAAATTGATCTTTATTAGGTTTATCACAATCTGTTCCAGAATAACTTAAAGTACCTGTATAATTAAATCCTAACTCCAAATTTTCCAAGCCTGACCAGACAACTCCGAATTCAAATCCCTTCGATTTGTTGGTGCCTTTAGAGTTTTCTTGTTTGCTATTCCAACTCGATAAAGGATCCTCAATTTCTATATCAAAGTATGACAAATCAAGATTTAAATTTAAATTAGTCAAAAAAGTTTCAAACCCAAAATCAAAGCTTCTACTTTTTTCCGCAACAATATTTTCTTTTGGATTAGCGTTAGACCAACCATAATTATGTCCATCATAAAGGGCTGGATAATTTATGCCGGTGCCATATGAACCTTTTAATTTAGTAAAGTTGCTTATTCTATAAGCAACTGTGCCTCTATAAGTATCTTGATTTCCAGCTGTTGTATGTTTATCAAATCTAGTTCCTAATGTTGCGTAGGTATTTTGGAAAGGTCTAAATTGGTAGTCTATGTATTGTGAGTAAATCGCTTCATCACTGTGTATTCTTTTGCATCCAGAAGATTTAGATTTACAAGGGTCAGTTGGCATAGATGCAGCCACAAATTCATTATCTAATCCATAAACTAACCTATTATCTAAATTAAAATTGTACTCTCCTAAATAATTAATTGTATCTCTATAACCTACATAGTTTGTTTCTATACCATTATAAGTGACAGGATTGCTATCCATAATCGATTTAGTTAAGATTAATGAATTTTTATAATTTTCTTTTTCATTTATTAATTTCAAACTCACATGACCTTCAGAATTATCTGTGCTATTAAGTAAATCCGATCTTCCTGATGTCACTTCGTCATATTGGAGCCAAGTATCTTTATAAGTAAATGAATTTTCTATATTAGTATTCTCTGAAAATTTATAATTATATTTTACAATTAATGTTTCATTTTCATATCCATCTTTTTCGTCATTATCAATCATCGCTGAAATTCCATCTGTTTCATATCTATTGAAACTTATAAAATAATCTTTAGTCTCATCACTATCACCAAATGAGTAATAAATGTTTTTAGTATTATCTTTAGCAGCTATTGCACTTATATTAGACTCTTTATTGTAACCTTTGTTCTTGGTGAAAATGTTTAATGTTCCACCGATAGCATTACTGCCATATAGTGAACTTTGATTTCCTTTTAAAATTTCTATTCTTTCTATATTTTTTAGATATATACCTTGAGAATAAAAACTATTGTCTGGTGTAGATGGGTCACTCATTTTTATGCCATCTATGTAGACAGTTGAATATCTTTTTGGCAAACCTCTGATTTGTACTCCTGTATTCGTTCCTGTTCCACCCATCTGAAAAATATTTAAACTTCCAGCCCTACCATTTAAAAAGTCAGTTAAAAAAATGTCTTGAGACTTTTCTATTTCTTCTTGATCAATTACAGTAACTGAACTTCCTACCGTACTATATGACTGAGCAGATTTTCCAGCAGTAATTACTATAATAGGAATATCTTTTGTATAAGAAATTTTGTTAAAAAATATTAAACTTAAAAATACTATAAAAAAGTATGTTAAATACAAATTAGTTTTTGCAGTGTTCATAATCCTCCAATATATGCCACTGCTAATTTTTCATTGTAGAATTTTGAGCTTTTCCTGGCTCACATTCGACAGGGACTATACTGGGTGGCGCTCCGACTCTACGGTTGCAGGAACAGCCAATGAATTTCACACTGATTTCCCACCATGCATTTCAGTATGAAAATAAATTAATGGAATTAAATTAAAATGTCAATTCAAATGTTCAAATTTTGAACAGATTTTAGTTCATGATTTCTGCAAGAGGTTTTAAGTCATTTTTTGTAATGACAGCATCATCTCCCGTGTATTTCATGTTAATATTATTAATGATATCTCTACTTTCTACAATAAAATTGTGAAACTCTTTACTTATCCAAACCATCTCTTTAAGATTATAATCAACATCTGTCCATTCTTCAAAACTTCCAGGAACTTTGTGACCTAAAGCTACTGCATCATCAAAGCTTTTTGTTCCTGGTAGTGGACAATAAAAAGATGGGGCAGGAACAGGATAAACCATATGTTTGCATTTTTCAAAGATATGGTAAATAGTCCTGAGTGTCTCTTTGTAATCTTCAATAGTTTCGTTCGGAAATCCTGCAATAAAATTGTAAGTTGATTGAAATTTGTGTTTTACAAGAGCATCTATCACATTGAAAATTTGGTCAGTAGTGATTTGTTTATTAATAGAAGCTAATGTCTTATTAGATCCAGATTCTACACCTAGTGCAAAATGATAAAAACCAGCTCTTTTAAAAAGCTCTAAATACCTATCATCAAATTTCAAAAATAATTCTACTCTTCCTCCACCTCGCATCTTTAAATTTAAGTTCATATCTATTGCAGCTTGAGCAATTTCCTCAATTCTTTTTTTGTTTAGAATAAAATTTTCATCATTAAAAGAAATTCCGTCTATTTTATATTCTTCTTTAAGCCTGATCATTTCCTGGATTATCCTACTAGATCTTGCTTTTGTGTATGGAATACCCTCTTTAGAATTTAGACAAAAAGAACATTTATATGGACATCCTCTTGAGGAGTTTATCTCAAAGTATCTTGTTATATCTTTTTTTTTTATATTTTTTATATAAAGCTCCATATTTAGTAAATGATACGGAAAAGGTGGCATGTCATCCATTCTATAAAGAGGGGCAGGTTTAGTTTTAATTATCTCATTTTTTTTATCTTTGTAAACTAAACCAGGAACTTTTGATAAATCACCAGTTCCATTTTTTTTCAATTCAGTTACTAAGATTGGAAAAGAAATATCACCTTCTCCTGTACAAATGAGATCTACAGTTTCATCTTCAATTGTCATTTCAGGAAGTAATGATGGATGTGCGCCACCCCAAACTATCGGAATTTTCTCGTCAAATTCTCTAATCATTTTTGCAAACATTTTCCCTCTTCTTATTTGTTCACCAGTCATGCTTGAAATACCCACACAAATAGGTTTTTCTTTTTGGATTGAATTTTTTAATTTATTTATTGCAGTCTCAGATATCTCAGTTTCAATTGTTTCTGTAAGCGCAATTTCGTCAATTATGAGAGGATCGTATCCTTTATCAATTAAATGAGCAGATAGAGTTAGAGGTCCATGTGGAATACTTAAAGCTCTTTTATATAATTCTCCAGACCAGCTTTCTGAGATGGGTCTTATAATAATTACATTTGCCATTTTTTAATTTTAGATATTTATTTTCAAAAAACAACCCATCTTACTAAATTTTTTTAAATTGTTCAATACTTGAACATTAGTGTATTTTCGCAATTTTCAACTTATGTTTGATTTTCAAGCACTTCGTTGTATCTACCCCTTTTGGTTATTTTCCCATTTTCAAAATTTAATATCTGATTAAAGTTCTTAAAGATTTGATGATTGTGAGCAATACAAATTATCGTTTTAGATTGATATTCATTCATTATGTTATTTAAAATCTTCTGTTCATTTTTTTCATCAAGAGAATTTGTCGCTTCATCTAATATTAGGATTTTTCTGTTAAAATACAAAGCTCTTGCGATACCAATTCTTTGTTTTTGACCACCAGAAATTCTTACACCTCTATTTCCGATGATAGTATTTAATCCATCAGGTAATCCATCTATATATTCTGTTAATTCAGATGATTTGATTGCAAGTTTTAATCTCGCATTATTAATTTGTTCATCAGGCTCACCTATTGCTATGTTTCTTTTAATTGTGTCATCAAGAAGATAGATATCTTGGGGTACATAACCTATTAAACTTTGCCATTTTTTTACATTATCATTTATATTTATTCCATCAGTTAAAATTGACCCGCTATCAGGCTTGAGTAAACCAGTGATTAAATTTATAAATGTGCTTTTACCTGAGCCCGATTTACCAATTATTGCAATTTTTGATCCTAAGCTAATTGATAAATCTATTTCTTCTAATTTGAAACTTTTTTTACCTTCATAAGTAAAGTTGATATTTTTTAAATCAATTATATTTTCAAAATCAAGATTCAAGTTATTTTTATTAATACTCCCATTTTCTTTCATTCCACTTAAAAGATCTGAATAAACAAGTTTGTATGATGGTCTATAATTTTTTATATTTGCAAGAGCACTTGATATCCCGTTGAATGAAGGAATTAATCTTACAGCTGCTACCGCAAGAAGTGTTAAAGTTGGAAATACTGAGACTAAAGATTGATTTAATCCTATTAACAACAAAGTTATTATTGTAAGACCAAAAATTAATAGTGTTTCTAAAAATAATCTTGGCAATGAAGTTAAAAAATAATTAATTAAAAAAGGATTTTCAAATTCATACATATTCCTAACAGTAGATTTATTGATATATTCCTCTTTATTTAGCATCTTAATTTCTTTAATTGCATTATAACTTTGTGTAATATGTTGGATTTGTATCGCTCTGATTTTTTGAATTAATTTTCCATTTTTTTCTATAATTTTTTTTGTAAATCGAAAAAAAATGATTACAAAAAAAGCCATAAACAAAAATATGGAAAAAGAAATTGTAGTATCACTTAATATTAGAAGAATAAATATTGCGAAAAGTATTAATATTTCTCTAATAAGTTTAAGAAAATTTAAAAGAACGGTTGTAGTTTGACTTACTTCTCCAGAAACATTTCTTAAAAGAATAGATGGATTAGTTTTCAAATGAAATTTGTATTCTTTATTAAGATAAGTTTTAAATAATCTTTCACCTAAATTAACTCTTATTGACCTAATTAATTTTCCTTCGAAGTAAATCAAAGCTGATAAAAAACAATTTTTTAATAAAAAAATTAAACCAAGAAAAATTGAACCGTAAAGCAATAAATCTTGCTGATCTAAGTTTTCAAGAAAACTTAGATTTATTATTTTTGATAAATAATTATCCTGAGAACTATCAATCAAAATACTTGTAAATACAGGTATAGATCCGATACTTATAAATTCAAATAATACAGAAATTAAAGATGCAAAAAGTAAAAGAAAAAGCATTTTTCTTTGTTTTTTTGTGCATAAAACATTTAAATATTTGCTCATTATATAATATATAATTTACGCTATATTCTTAATAATTCATAATGGCTGATAAAACAAATATATTTAAAATTTTGATGATTTTTGCAACAATGTTCTTAATTTATGGACTTTTAGTCGTATTTGATTATTTTTTTCATTTACAAAAATATAAATCTTACAAGTTATCAAACCAAATTATTACTGGCCGAAAGCAAACCGAAGACAGAAAATATCTTAAAGCCGTTAAAGAGGAGGGTTATGAGTTTATTGTTTATCCTTATTTATATGCAGATAATAAGGCCTTAAAAAAATTTGCAAAAAACTTAGATATAATTCCAGTTAATGGTCAACCTAATTCAAAAGTATATTATTGCAACGAAGGCTATGGCTTAATCAAATTTAAAACAGATAGATTGGGTTTCAGGAATAATGACCTTGTATGGGATAAAATTAATGACACTAAAAAAAAGATTGTTTTTATTGGCGACTCGTATACTCAAGGTGCTTGTGTAAAAGAAAATGAGTTAATTTCTGGTCAATTTGATAACTTTATTACTTACAATTTAGGTCACGATGGAAATAATCCAGCCATTTATTCGACATTATCAAAATTATTTGTTCCTAGAATAAAGCCAAAATTTGTAATTCAACTGTTTTATGTGAACGATTTTAATGATGTCAATGCGAATTTTTTTGCAAAAAATTTAAAAGCTAAAGATTTGGAAAAAAGGTATTTTAAAAATGATAAAGAAATTGAACTATCAGACGAAATTTTAACTAGTATAAATAACGCTAAAAAAATAATAACTGAAATTCCTACACCTCTTCCTGGAGAAAGACCCAATGTTTTTTCTAGAGGGGTAAGATATTTAAGTTTGCCAACATTAAGAATGTATTTTTCTTTAACTTATAATAAATATTTTTTTAAACTTTCTGATACCACAAAATATTCAATGAATATTTTGAAAGAAATTTGCTCTGACGTCAAATGCAAACCTATTGTAGGTTTTATAACCAATAGTCAATTCTGGGAGCCAAACCCTTTAACAGAAAAATTGAGAAGTCAGGTAAAAGATTACACGTCTAAAATTGGGGTAGATTTTATAGACTTTACTGAAGAAATCAATTCTCTAGGAGAACTAGCGCGTGCTCCAAAAGGAAGACATATGTCTCCAGCTGGTTATAAGGTAATAGCAGATAAGATTAAAAAATCTTTATTAGTATTTGATTAATTTTTAAAAAAACTTTCTTTTATAATTTTGAAAATTTTTTTGTAACCAATTTCGTTCCCATTGGGACTAATATTTTCTTTAATATATTTATCATAGTTTTTTATATTATTATCTACCTCATTGATAAATTGGCTTTTATCTATATTTTGATAATCTTCTAAGCGAATTTGAGTAATGCCTAATTGATCTCTATAAATGTTACTTCCATTCAGCAAATTTAAATCTAAATCATTTGATACAAGAGTGATTATTCTTTTTTTTGTTAAAATTGCATCAATAATTGCGCTAGACTCAAAAAAAATTACTAAATATGATTTTATAATATTCTCTCTGGTAACATTTTGGTAGACCTCAAAATCTTTGAAAATTTTTTTTTTTGTTTCAAGATTATCTCTAGGATGTATACAAATAACTATTTTTTTTTCTAAAGTTTTTGAAATTTTATTAAGAAAATTTATCACGTTATCATAATATCTTTTAAAGTGTTCCTCTTTAAGATTTCCTCGTAAACTTAATTGTATCTCATGATGTAAATTACAATCAAGATACGTAATTTGACTTTCTTCAGAGTTATCTATTTTTTGCTCAAAAAAGATATCGTGAGCTCTGCTATTCACCAGTATTACTTTTTTCGAGTAGAGTAGCTTCATCTTATAAAGAAATTGTTTTATTCTTGATTTCTCAATATTTTTTAAAATATTGATGTTTGAGGTAAAGTTTATTTCATTTTTAATAACAATATTAAATATACTTAATAAAGTTAGTATTTTCTTAGATAGTTTATATTTAAAAATAAATAAAAGGCCTTTAAGAAAATTTCCTTTTAAAATTTTTTGTGTTATCTGTTGATTTCCAATATTACCAAAGTTTATCATTTTAACATTATTTTTTTTTAAATAATAATGAATTTTAAAATCTGAAAAAGATTTTCCTAAATTATTTATACCCACAACTTTTTTATCCTTTAAAAATAAATTAAGTTCTTTTAAATTTTTTGGTTCAACAATCTTAATTTTATTGTTTAAAGAATTATCTCGATCAAAAAATTGATTATTTCCTTTATTTAAGTCCATTGAGCTATAATCATCATAGAGCTTTAATTTAATCATATTTAAAATGATTAACTCGTCAAAATTTTCACAAATTTTTTGAATCATAAATTTATGAGGGGATATAAACTCATTAATATTTTTACTTGTAATAATCCATGCTAAGATAATTTTTTTCATATTATATAAATAAATCTAATTTAAACTTTTATTTTAGCTTAAATACAATAAATAATTCACAAACTAAACAAGTTTTCTTGATAATTTAAAAACTTTATTTAGTATTTTATAAGCTCAAATTAAAATGAAAAAAATATTTCAATTACTTACAAATAGAGTTCTAAAAAATTACCTACAAAAAAAACAATTTTTAAATGGGCATTCAAATATTATAACTCATAGAAACAATTACAAAAATCTAAAAACTTTAAATGATATAGAATATAAAGTTTTCTCTCAAAGTGGTGAGGATGGTATTATAGATTTTTTATTGAATAGTTTAAAAATTGTTAAACCTAAGTTTGTAGAAATAGGAGTTGGTGATTATTCAGAATCTAATACAAGATTTATATATGAAAGATGTTCTCCTAAGGGTCTTATAATTGATTGTTTAAATGATTTTGAAAAAAAAGTTTTAAGTAACATTAAAGTTTGGACTGGTGATTTAAAAATAATCGAAGATTATGTAAGCGATAAAAATATTTTAGATTTGTTAGAAAAAAATAATTTTATTAACGATATCGATTTATTTAGTTTAGATGTTGATGGAATTGATTATTGGATTTTGAATGAATTACCTCAGAATTTTTCAAAAATTGCAATTATAGAATTTAATGCAAATTTTGGTGAAGAATTAGAAGTTACAGTCCCAAATTTAGAAAAATTTAATAGAACAAAATATCATTACTCAAATTTGTGTTTTGGAATGTCTCTTAAAGCTGCCATAAATATAATGGATAAAAAGAATTATTATTTTATTGGAACAAATTTAATGAGAACAAACGCTTTTTTTATTTCTAAAAGTTTTTCAAAAAATGAGTATTTTCCTCAAATTAAAGTTGATGATATTTCAAAAATTTCAGATGTGAATTTTAGAGAAAGTAGAGATAAATCAGGTAAATTAAATTTTTTAAGTGGAAAAGAAAAAATTAAAGAAATTAGAGAATGTGAAGTAGTCGATTTATCTAATCAAAATAAGATTACTAAAATCAAAGATTTAATCAAATAATTTTAAATGAAGATAATTTATGATCATAAAATATTTTGGTCGCAAAAATACGGTGGTATTTCAAGATACTTTGTAAATATATTTAAAAATCTTCAGATTAATAGAAAAGTTGATTTTAAAATAATTGCACCTTTTTACCAGAATAAATATTTAGTTGAGGAAGTAAATAATGAAAAAATTTTTGGCATTTATTTAAAAAATAAAATTCCCAAAACCTCATTTATTTACGAGAAATTTAATAATTTTTTTTTTAAGTATGGAGTTCATAATTTCAAACCAAATATAATACATTCAACATACTATAATGAAAGTATAAAAAAAAAAACTACACCTTTAATTATAACTGTCTACGACTTAATTCATGAAAAACTGGCATTAAAAAAAAATAAAAAGATATTTCCCAAATTAAAAAGCCTTGAGATTGCAGATCATATTATTGCAATTTCAAAAAAAACCAAAGAAGATTTAGTAAAATTCTATAACGTTAATGAAAACAAAATATCAGTAACTTATCTGGGCTCCAATCATGCTTTGCTTGAAAATAATGAGCATCAATTAACCAATCAACAAAAACCTTTTATTCTTTATGTCGGATCAAGAAAAAAATATAAAAATTTTGAATTTTTTTTGAAAGGTTATTCTCTTTCTTCAAAATTAAAAAATGATTTTAATATAATTTTATTTGGTGGAGGAAAACTTTCAAATGACGAAAAAAAATTTATACATGAATTAAAATTAGATGATAAAGTAATTTATAAAGAAGGAAATGATAAAGAACTTTATAATTTATATAGATCTTCAAAAGCTTTCATATTTCCATCTTTATACGAGGGTTTTGGTTTACCATTAATTGAAGCCATGGTTCATGAATGTCCTGTCATTTGTTCAAAAAATAAAATATTTGAGGAAATAGCTGGTGATGCAGCAGAATATTTTGATCCAACTAACTTAGAAAATTTTAAAGAAAAAGTTGAAAAGACCTTATATTCAAGTTCAAAAATTGATGAACTTAAACTGCTAGGTAAAAAAATCTCCCAAGCTTATAACTGGGAAAAATGCACTTATGAAACACTAAAGATTTATGAAAAATTTAAGTAAATTGATCTTTATATTACAATTCAATTTATTTTTTAAAATATAATATAAATAAGTTTTTAAATGTTCTAAAAATTTCGATAGGAGGTATTTTTGAACTTCCATGTTTTCTGTTTTTAAAGTGAATTGGTATTTCGCTTATATTTACGCCGTGTTTATTTAATCTATAAATTGTTTCCATAAAAAAACTGTATCCTTTAGAATTTATCATATTCAAATTGAAATCTTTTAACTTTGAAAGATTAAAGCCCCTATAAGATGTAGTAAATTCATTACAATTTATTTTGAGAACTTTTTTAATAAATTTATTTCCTATAATGCTAAGAGCCAATCTATAACCTGTCATTTCACATCTTCCACCTTTTATATATCTAGAGCCGATTACAAATGATGATCCATTTAAAATGTTGATTATCTTAGGTACTTCACTTGGATCATGAGAAAGATCCGCATCCATTGAGATAAACTTTTCATAATTGTGATTTTTTGCGTACTCAAATGCAAGTTTATGTGCAGTATCTAAACCAGATTTTTTTTTTCTAATTATTATTTTTAGATTTTTTATTTCTTTCTCTAATTTTTCTAAGATTTCCCATGTTTTGTCTGGGCTGTAATCATCAATTACAAGAATATCTAAGTCAACATCAAGTTTATTCAATTTTTCAATTAATATTTTTATATTATCTTTCTCATTATATGTTGCAGTAAATATTAATGTTTTACTCATAAAAAAATAGGTTTCATAACTATAGCAAAAGTATTAGAAATGATTTTAAGTTATTTATATGAAATATAAAAAAACCGCAATTATCTTTGGTATTACGGGCCAAGACGGAGCGTATTTATCTCATTATTTGTTAAGTAAAGGATACAAAGTTACAGGAACTACAAGGAATAAATCAAAAAAAAATTTATATAGATTAAAGAGACTAGATGTAATTAAAAAAATTAAAATAGTACAGGGTGAAGCATTAGACTCAAAATTTTGTAAAAAAATTTTAAATTCGAAGATAAATGAGATTTATTTTTTATCAGGTCAATCTTCTATTTTGAAGTCTTTTAAAAACCCTCAATTATCTTTAAATAGTAATGTTTTGGGACTAATTAATATTTTAGAAGTTATTAAAAATAGAAAATTAAAAGCAAAGCTTTTTAATGCTGGCTCTGCACAAGTTTTTGGTGATCACAAAAAAAAATCATATAATATGGACTCTAAGGTAGACCCACAAAGTCCATATGGTGTATCAAAAGTAGCTTCTTCAGCTATAATAAAAATTTATAGAGAAAATTATGGAATTTATTGTTGCACTGGAGTTTTGTTCAATCATGAATCATGTCTTCGATCTAAAGAATTTGTTACAAAAAAGATAGTTGATGTCTCTAAAAAAATTGTAAAAGACAAAAAAATTAAACTAGAATTAGGAAATGTAAATATTTTAAGAGACTGGGGCTGGGCACCAGAATATATGAAAGCAGTTTGGCTAATGTTACAAAATAAAAAGCCAAAAGATCTAATTATTGGTTCTGGGAAAATTTTTTCTATAAAAGACTTTGTAAATGAAGTTTTTAAAATCCAAAAGATTAGTAAAAAAAATCTTATATTTGATGTAAGTAAATTTAAAAGGAAGCTAGATATTCATTCATATAAAGCTGATATAAGAAATACTAAAAAAGTTTTAAAATGGGAGCCCAAAATAAAATTTAAAAAAATAGTTTACAAAATGGTAAATGATGAACTTTTTTAATCTTATTTTTAAAAATCAGTCTGTTTTGAGAATTTTTCAAACGGAAAAATTTCATAAAGAAAAAATTTATGGTGACTGCATTGAGTTCGGTTCAAATGACAATCTTAAAAAGAATTTTATGAAACCTTATTCAAAAGATTATAAAATTACATACTCTAATTTAAACCCGAATAATCAAGATATTATAAAAATAGATCTAGAACAAAACTTGGACCATGAAAAAACTTACGATTATATTGTTGTATTTAATGTATTAGAGCATTTATCTGACTATAAAAGAGCATTTAAAAATTTTAAAGATCTTTTAAAAAAAGATGGAAAAATTATTGGGTCAACACCTTTTCTTTTCAGAGTTCATGCAGCACCAAAAGATTATGTTAGGTTCACAAATCAATACTTAGAAAAAATTCTTAAAGAAAATGACTTTCAAGAAATTAGAATTGAAGAATTAGGAACTGGTCCATTTTTATCGAGTGTAGCTTTGTTAAGAAGTTACTTGAAATATATACCAGTATTTTATCAAATATTATTAATCATTGCAGTTATGATTGATAAATTACTTAAGATATTTATGAAAACAGATCCTAAAAAAATATATCCTATTGGTTATATTTTTTCAGCTAAGAAAAATTAATTTAAAAATGAAAATTTTTTACTGGTCACCTTTTTTATCAAATATTGCAACAATCGATGCAGTTGTAAATTCAGTTAGATCAATATCAATGTTTGACAAAAAAAACTTTTTTAAACCATCTATAATCGACTCTACAGGGGAATGGTTATCACAAAAAAATAAAACAAATAATCTTCATATTATAAATTTATACAACAAAGAATACTATTCTAGATTACCAAAAGGTGGATATTTGAAGAGCAGAATTTCTCAAATATTAATTTTCATTCTTAGTTTTAAGAAATTAAAAAAACTTTTAAAAAAAGAAGAACCTGAATTTCTAATTGCACATTTAATAATTTCATTACCACTTTTTATATTTACGGTTTTTAATTTAAAGACTAAATTGATAATTAGAATATCTGGAACACCAAAATTAAATTTTTTAAGGAGAATTTTTTGGTCAATGTTGTCAAAAAATATAGAGATAGTGACTTGTCCAACTAAAAAAACCCATGAAAAATTAAAGAACTTAAAAATTTTTCCAGAACACAAACTTAGATTACTTTACGATCCAGTATTATCTTTCAAAACAATTTTGAAAAGAAAAAAAGAAAGTATTGATAATTTATTAGAAGATAAAAGTTTTATTTTAAGTGTTGGAAGGTTAACAAAACAAAAAAACTTTTCATTATTAATCAAATCATTTAAAGAATTTAGTACATTTCAACAAGATTTGAAACTCGTCATAATAGGTGAGGGTGAAGAACGGCTTAAATTAGAAAATTATATAAATGAATTAAATTTAAAAGATAAAGTTTTTTTATTGGGTTTCAAAAATAATATCTTTAATTATATATCAAGATCTAAATTGGTAATTTCAAGCTCATTATATGAAGACCCTGGTTTTTTTATAATTGAGGCAGGATCTTTAAATAAAATAGTTATAGCTGCTGATTCTGGCACTGGTCCTTCAGAAATTTTAGATAATTCAAAAAGAGGCTTTTTATTTATTAATAACGATTACAAAAGTTTAATAGAAAAAATACATGAGTTCAATGAAACTAATGAAAAAGATTTGTTTAAAAAAAAGATGATGATGAAAAAATATTGTAAAAATTTTACTTTTTTTTCTCATTTCTTAAAACTAAAAAAAATTTTGCTAATTTGAATAATAATAAAATGGATCAATAATTTTTTTCTTATTTAATTTATTATAAATTTTTTTGAAGATTTTTCCCTTTGTTAAAAATAAGTAATAATCATTATCGTAATAATTGAGTATATTTTCATGATTCTTTTCTGAAAAAAATGGGTCATATGCAGAAGTATTTTTATATTTTTTTTTCAATTTTTTATAAATCAAAATTTTTTGTGAATTTCTTGTGTCAGAAACTCCATATTTATAAGTCAATCCCAAAATACATATCTTAATTTTTGATGCTTTCTTATGATTTTTTTTTATTATTTTAATTGTTTCATTGATTACAAATTTGGCCATGTAATCATTAATAAAGCGTCCTGAAAGAGTTACTTTAGCATTATAATTTTTTTTTCTTGCTGCATAAGTTAAGTAATAAGGATCAACTGGCAAACAATGTCCCCCAACTAATCCGGGATCAAATTCCAAAAAATTCCATTTTGTTTTTGCTAATTTAATTACCTCTTTAAAGTTTAAATTTAATTTTATACAAATTAAAAGTATTTCATTAAAAAGTGAGATGTTTAAATCTCTTTGTATATTTTCTATCGTTTTAGCAGTTTCTGCTTCATTTATAAGTTTACTGAAAATTATTTTTTTTGATAGATTTTTATAAACTTTAAAAATCTTTTTTTTAATTGAAAGATTTTTTCCTTCATAAGCTATAATTTTTTCAATTTTTGTTAGACTATTTTTTTTATCCCCTGGATTTATTCTTTCGGGACTATAACAAACATGAAAATCTTTATTAATTCTTAAATTTGTTTTAGTCTCTAAATACTTACAATATTTATTTGTTATTCCTGGGTAAACAGTAGACTCTAAAACAATTATATCATTTTTTTTTATAACTTTTGATAAAATTTCAAAACTTTTTTTAATTGGATTTAAATCTGGTATTTTATTTTTTTTAATGGGCGTTGGCACACAAATTATATAAAAGTTACATTCTTGTAGGTCTTTTAAAATTGATGAAAATTTTATTTTCCTCTTTAAAAAATCCTTTTTTCTAAATTCAAAATTATTATCAAGATTTTTTTTTAAATTTGAAATTCTAATTTTATTAATATCAAAGCCTATTGTTTTAAAATATTTAGATATGACTAAGGAAATAGGTAATCCAACATAACCTAAACCAATTACACCAATTTTTAGCATTAAATTTATATACTTTTTTTTTGAAATTATTGATATATCAATATTTCATTTATGCAAATTTTAATTACTGGAGCCGCTGGATTTATTGGATTTAACATATCAAGATTTTTACTTTTAAATAAAAAAATTAAAGTTTATGGTATTGACAATTTAAACGACTATTACTCGGTTTCTTTAAAGGATAATAGAATAAAATTATTAAAAAATTTCAAAAATTTTAAATTTCAAAAACTTGATATAAGAAATAAATCAAAATTAGAAAATTTTTTTAAGAACAAAAACTTCTCTTTAATAATAAATCTAGCAGCACAAGCGGGGGTAAGATATTCTTTTAAAAATCCAAGAGAGTTTGTTGAGAATAATATTTTAGGATTTTACAATTTAATTTCTATAGCAGATAAAAAAAAGATAAAAAAGATTATTTATGCTTCTTCAAGTTCCGTATATGGAGATTCAAAAAAGTTTCCCCTAAAGGAGAAAAATTATATTTATCCTAAAAATATTTATTCACTTTCAAAAAAAAATAATGAGGAAATGGCTGAAGTTTTCTCTCGTCAATTTAAGATTAAATTTATTGGATTAAGATTTTTTACTGTTTATGGTGAATGGGGACGACCAGACATGTTTATGATGAAATATTTGATATCATCATATAATCCATTAAAAAAATTTTATTTAAATAATTACGGAAATCATATTAGAGATTTTACATACATAAACGATGTATGTGAAATAGTGAATCGTCTAGTTTTTTTAAAAAAGAAAACTTCAAATCATGAGATTTATAATATTTGTTCCAATAAGCCTGTAAAACTTATATCAGTTATGAATCGAATAAATTCTTTAACTGGTAAAAAACCAAAAACTTTTAAAAGAGGACTTCAAATGGCAGATGTTCTTAAAACTCATGGGTCAAATAAAAAAATTCTAAATTTGATAAGAAAACAAAAGTTTACCTCTATAAATATTGGGTTAGAAAATACAGTAAACTGGTTTAAAAATTATTATAAATACTAAATTTTAATAAGTAATTTCTCAAATTCGTTCCTATGATTTGAAATGTTAAATCTTACAACATTTTTTCTTGCTATTATTGCTTTTCTTAAAAAATCACTGGGATTATTTATATAGTTTTTAATTTTTGAGGCTAACTCTACATAGCCATTATTATAAATTGTTCCACATTTCCCATATGATAAAATTTCATTAATACCCCCATGACTTTGAGAAGATATAATAGGCAATCCAGAATTTGCTGCCTCTACAACAGAATTTGGAAAGCCCTCAAAGTATGATGAGTTAATGTAAAGATGGTTTCTTTTTAATAAAGTTTTAATTTTTGACTTATGTCCAAAAAATTTTATTTTATGATTAATATTTAATGATTTTGCTAAATTTTTGAGATTTTCTTTTTCTGGACCATCACCCACAACATTTAAAAAAATATTTTCTTTTTTGAGAATATCTATAGCTTTTAATATTTCCCTTAAATTTTTTTCCTTAGAGAGCCTACAAATAGTAATTATATTGAGTTTTTTCTTTCTATCAAAGGAAGATATTTTTTCTTTTTTATTTCTTTTTATTAATGATGGTGGATAAACCACTTTTGAATTAAATTTATATTTTTTTTTCAAATAATTAGACATATAATTTGAATTACAAATAATTTGATCAAATCTATGGTAGCTGATTTTCAATAACGCTCTTAATATAAATTTTTTAATGCTGTCCATTAAGTTAAAGTATATTTCAAGTTCTTTAAGAGGTGTTCTTTCTATTCCAATTAATCTCAAATCTTTATTTTTCCAAAAAATTAATGCACAAAGAATATTAGTATAATTTATGTTGGATATTAGAATATTTTTTGTTTTTTTTTTTTATTAAGGTTTTAATTAAGTTTTTTAATTGAAAAATTGAAAATATAAGTTTTTTCGCACTTAATTTAAATACTTTAATACCATTTTTATTTAACTTTTTTTCGTACGCACAGGTATTGAGACAAATTACAAAAATTTTATATTTTTTTTTACTTAAAGATATAGCTAATCTATAAACAGAATTTCCAGCTCCACCAAAACCAAATCTAGCAAGAAAAAAAAACAAATTAACTTTCATTACTAAATTCTATTATATTTTCAATATTTTGAGTATTAGTTCGATATTTTATAACAATATCGCCAACACAATCATTGTTTGGACACTTTTTCTTAATATTTAAAGCCATACATCCATTTATTTTAAGTTGAATTTATTATATTTAAATAGCATGTAATTTTATTAAATGAACTTATTAAAAAAATCGACTATTAGCAAAGCTTATAAACTATTTTAATTAGACATGAAAAAAAAATCTTTAAGGAATTTTAAGATATATATTGCTGGTCACAATGGAATGGTTGGAAGGGCCGTTTTAGATTACCTTAAAAAGATTGGGGTGAAAAAATTAGTCGTTGCTCCTAAAAAAAAATTAGATTTATTAAACTTAGATCTATTAAAGAAATTTATAAAAAAGAATAAACCTGATGTGATTATAAATTGCGCTGGAAAAGTAGGAGGCATCTTAGCAAACTCAAAGTACCCAGTTCAATTTATGAATGATAATATCTTTATTCAATTAAATTTAATTAATAGTGCTTTTGAAAACAATATTAAACATTTTATAAATTTAGGTAGCTCGTGCATTTACCCCAAAAACTCTAAACAACCCATGAAGGAGAAGTATTTATTAACTAGTCCTTTGGAAAAAACTAACGAAGCATATGCACTGGCAAAAATAATTGGCCTTAAAATTTGTGAATTTTACAATCAACAATACAAAACAAACTATTTTACTTTAATGCCATGTAATCTTTATGGTCCATACGATAACTTTGACACAAACAAAAGCCATTTTATACCAGCTTTAATTAAAAAATTTGTGAATGCTAAAAGAAAAAAAAAGAAAGAAGTTGAGATTTGGGGTTCAGGGGAACCCAGAAGAGAGGTAATGCATGTTGATGATCTAGCAGATGTAATTGGATATCTATTAAAATTAAAAATAAATAATAATAAAAAACTTTTAAATTTTATAAAATTAGATAGTTTGATAAATGTCGGATCGGGTCAAGAATTTAAAATTAAAAAATTCGCACAAATTATCAATAAAATAACTTCTTCTAACAAGAAACTTAAATTTAATAGAAATTTTCCTGATGGTACAAAAAGAAAAGTTTTAGATATTTCAATTATTAAAAAATTAGGGTGGAAACCAAAAATTAATTTAATCAATGGTTTGGAACAAACAATTCATTGGTATCAGTCTAATTATTAAAAGGAATTTTATAAAGTAAAATTAAAGTGATTAAAAGTATTGTATTATTTATACCTTCAATAGAGAGCGGAGGGGTTGAAAAAAATTTATTTTTTATTTCTGATTACTTGTCAAAAAAATATAAGAGAATTTTCATAGTTACTGCAAATTCTGACTTTAAATATAAATTTAATAAAAATATTAATGTAATTTGCCCAAGATCAAATAAATGGATAAAAAAAAATAGACTAATCAAAACTTTAATTGCAATTTTTTTATTACTTAAAAATTTTTTAAATAAAAATATTTTAATTTTTTCATTTCAGTCTAATATTTCAGCTATATTAGTGTCAAAATTGTTCAATTTTAATATTATTATAAGATTAAACACTAGTACAAAAAAGTATATTACAAATTATATAAAAAAAATTTTTTTTAAATTTTTATATTATTTTGCAGATGAAATAATTGTTAACTCGGTATTTTTTAAAAAAGAACTTCAAAATCAATTGAATCTAAAATCAAACGTTATATTTAATCCGTTTAAACAATCTAAAAAAAAAGTGGAATTGAAATTTTTTAAAAACTTCAAAGCTTTAAAAATAATTAATATAGGTAGATTAACTGATCAAAAAGACCAAATTACTCTTTTGAGATGCTTAAAATTATTAAACAAAAGTAAATTACAATATAAATGCTGTATTATAGGGGATGGAGATAAAAAAGAATATTTACAAAATTATATTAATTCAAATAATTTAGAAAAATTAGTAAGATTAATTGGCTATAAAAAAAATGCAGAAAATTACTTAAATTCTGCAGATTTGTTTG
>MDTB01216321.1_pt1 | contig 53737 bp, 56 predicted proteins | sample 811161 | NCBI WGS metagenome assembly MDTB01 (sample SAMN05326650, study PRJNA326480) | marine metagenome | isolation source: seawater | place: Mediterranean Sea | collected 2009
AATAAGTAATTTTCAAATCAATCCTCTTAAACTAGCATTTGAAAAGTGGGGTTGGTCTTTACAATCCTCATCCACACAAAGTTCTGAATGTCTTATGCCAGATGAACTCAGAGCCTTTTTTATTAGCTATACTAACTCACCGCGAAAAAGTATACGTAAAGCAAGAGGGATATGTAGACGTAGATCTAGGTCGAAAACCAGTTCCAAATATATTTGCTGCATCACTCTATATTCTTTTAATAGGCAGTAGGAAGCAGGACTCAGTTAATTTTAAATGGTAACAAGTAATTTTTGAAGCAAAACCCATAATTTATTCTTCCAATAATAAGAAAGAAAAAAGACCTCATATAGTTCCTATTAGTGGTATTTTAGCAAATACTTTGAAGCGTCTATCTAGTTTTGATTAGATACCAGAACGTGTTTTGGTATGACAGATCAGATGTATCGAAAAGGTTACGATGACAAAAGTATTAGTAAATGTGTAAATCATAGCCGCAAAGAAAAAATTGAAGAATCTTTTATTTTTGTCATCTTCAGGGTATGTTCACTGCTGGCATTTGTCATTCTTGGAATATGGTTTTGAACAACTCTTTAATGAAGATTTGGTTCCATCTGAAGAAACGGTATTACATATTGGGCGCATATTGGCGGATTATCAACAGGCTAGGCACTATGTTTTCCACTTCTATAAGGTTCGGTAAGATTGTGTTCTGAACTTCCAATTTTGGTCATCCGCCGTACCCAAATACTGAACGCAACATGCAATTCACTGATATTCCACAAAGTCAGTAGAAAAGGAAATTCGGCACAATTAAGCGACATCGACTAAATCGGTTAGTCCATATTTCCTCTATCAGCTGCGGCGTTTACTCAGATTAAAGGCTTTCTTGACAAGACCGGAGCAACTTAGAAAATGCCTCAAACTGCACACCGGATGCACAAATTACATCACCAGACTCCTCTACTGTGGTTGCTGGATCAATACACCCAACAATGGCACCGGCTTCTCGCGCGATAATCAGTCCGGCAGCGATATCCCAAAGTTTTAGATCACGTTCCCAGAATCCGTCATATCGACCTGCGGCAACATATGTCAAATCCAAAGCAGCGGCTCCCCAACGGCGCACTCCTGCGCATGCTGGGAGTATTCCAGAAAGCTCTTTGAGAGTTGAGGGTAAATCAGGTCTTCCTGCAAACGGAAGGCCCGTGGCGTAGATGCTTTCAATCATATGGCGGCGGTCTGACACGCGTATACGCACATCGTTCAAGCGAGCACCTATTCCTTTTTCAGCCACAAACATTTCGTCTTTTGCGGGGTCGTATACAACGCCACAAACGATTTTACTGCGATGTTCTAACGCTATTGATACGGCCCAATGCGGCAGACCATGAAGAAAGTTTGTCGTCCCATCCAGCGGATCGACAATCCAACGCCGCGTTGGGTCTTCGCCAGCCAACTCACCACTTTCTTCCCCTAACCAACCGTAGTTCGGACGCGCAATTGTGAGTTCTTCTCGAATAATATTCTCGGCAGCGGTATCAGCACGGGAAACGAAATCACCGGCAGACTTCGATGATACTTGTAGATTTTCAACTTCGCGGAAATCTTTAACTAATGACCGACCTGCCAATCTTGCGGCTTTAATCATGATGTTTAGGTTGGCGCTGTTTTGCATCCACTTAATCCTCTATATCATGAAAACCGCTATAAGCGCGATCTCGCGCAATGCCAAGGAAAAGTGGTAGTTTTGTCTATGAAAGGGTTATCATAAGAGAAACACCAGCCCAAGCAGACGTGCCAGTCAAAAGCGCGCCCCAAATAACGTCAACGGCCACCATTTGCATTGACCAACCGCGCAACGTTGCAAAATTCGTGAACTCGTAAGTCCCGTATGCAAGAAGGCCTAGCATGCAACCTGCCCAAAAAGCCTGAGATGGCACTCCACTAGACAACGCCGGGACCGAGGCAAACCAGATGATACCAGCTATGTAGAAAAGGTAGAAAACGGCAGCTGCGCCCATCTTCGGATCTTCATGCATTATGGCACCGATGTTTGATGAAAATAACGGGTAAAGAACTTTTTTGAGCATAAAAACATCGAGAACAAGAAAAACCGATGCTGTAATCATATATAAAGAAACGTAGGTCATATAAGGCTCCACTACACTAATTACGCGTGGTACCAGTCTTCGGATCATTAGTTTTTAAAAAAATATCTGCAAGGGATCCACCTAGTTAAGTAGCAGCAGGTATCAGTTTCTTTATGCCTGCTAGCAGATTGCAAAAATGCCTAATGATCGTGACCCTTTTCCTCACGCTCCATATCAACAATTATATTGATTGTAATTTCACCTGCATTTTCAAAGGTAAGCGTCACTTCCAACCTATCTCCATGCTCCCACGGTGCGTTTAACCCCATGAACATGATATGATCGGCGCCTCGTTTGAGTGCCCGCATACCACCTGCTGGGATTACAAAACCTTCTTCCACGTGTCGCATCTTCATGACGCCATCGTCTCCTTTTTCGTGCGTGTGTAGCTGAACCATTTTGGAGACATCAGAATAGGCTGAGATCAACCTTTCTTCTGAATCTGTATGATTATGGATCATCAAAAATGCCGCACCGGCTTTTGCTGTTTTACCGCTGGATCGAGCATAAGCATCCATGACCATAATGTCACCGGCACACACAAAGCTGCCTAAGGAAGCTAAAAGTGAAGTTGCAAAAAGGATTTTAATAATTTTCATGTGTTCCTTCTTTATCTATATTTAAATTTTCAAACAAACAATGTTAATTGTGGCGCACGGGCCAAGGGGTGTCCTTTTGATGCCGCACAAAGCGACCTAGTGGCGACATCGAAGAAATAAGCTTGGTTAGCAAAAATATCTGCGATAAAACATTGGCGAATATCCAAGATCTTTCCGTTTACAACCAGACAGCCAGAACGTCCTCTATGAGGTTTCACCAGCTGCTCCTTGTGGCCCAATCCATCCCGTGACTGGTACAAAGAACAACCTGGTCAATTGGCATTTGTTCAAAACGCCCCATTGAATAACTATTTACTCTAAGCAAAATGGTCGCCCAAAAAACAATATTAATAATGTTACTTATAAAAATACTATAATCACAAACCGAAGAAGTTATGCCACAGCCAAGCAGAGCTCTCGATTGACTTCATAATTTTACACAGGGCACACTAAGCGCTCGCTAGCAATGATTTTTCAATATCTTTTTTAACTTTCAACGCATTTGCTGAAAGTTCTCCATCTCGTGCTTTTTTCAAGAACGCATCCAGGCCACCCCGGTGATCGACAGAGCGTAATGCAGCAGCTGAAATACGAAATTTAAATCCACGACCTAGCGCTTCTGATTGAAGCGTTACAGAGTTGAGATTGGGTAAAAAGCGGCGTTTTGTTTTATTGTTCGCGTGACTCACGTTGTTGCCAGTCATCGGACCTTTTCCAGTAAATTCGCAACGACGCGCCATCTCACTTACCTCTTTTCCAAGTGACCACCAAGATCACTATATTTATACAGCGCCGCAAAAGGCAGCGCCAAATCTCAAAAGCATTTCATAGGGAAAATCAAATGGATCGTCAAGCGACAACGCGAAACATCTTTCTTAGCTCATGGCAAAAGGGCTTTGTTTACAACCTTATGGGCCTTAGATTAAACTTAATAACCGAGCAAAGAATCAGTCCTCACCAGAAATACGCCGAAGTACTTCTGCAGCTGCAATCCCAGGCTGAATTTTCCCACTTTCAACTTCGACTGCAAGCCGATCCATCATACTTACGATCTCGTCCTTTGAAAGGCTTGTCAAAACGCCTTGCCTCACAGCTTCTTCGAACCAGAATCGCGCCTGAGATGCGCGATTTCTTTTAAAATACTCCTTTTTGTGTCTCCATTCCAAAAGTTCTTTTATAGAATTCCAAACTTCATCGAGCCCAATTTTATCCATTGCAGAAACGTTCATAACTTTTGGATAGCCATCCGGATCTTGAGGGCGATGCCGCAAAAGTCTTAAGGCACCTGCAAAATCAGCGCAGGTACGCATAGCAGCCTGCCTCAAATCGCCATCTGACTTGTTTACTAAAATAATATCCGCCATTTCCATAATGCCACGTTTCACACCCTGCAATTCATCGCCACTAGCTGGCGCAAGTAGCAGAATGAAAAGATCCGATATATGAGACACAAAAGTCTCAGATTGACCAACCCCAACTGTTTCAATCATCACAATGTCAAATCCCGCCGCTTCGCAAATGGCGACTACTTCTCGAGTATGACGTGCCACGCCACCCAAATGTGATTGACTCGGGGAAGGTCGAATAAAAGCTTTAGATTCCCGTGACAAACGGTCCATCCTTGTTTTATCCCCTAGAATAGATCCACCAGAACGTTTTGAGCTTGGATCGATAGCCAATACGGCAACCCGCAAACCTTGACTGGTCAAGTGCATTCCGAAACTTTCAATAAAGGTTGATTTTCCAACGCCCGGTGTCCCCGAAAGCCCTATTCGCATTGCTTCCCGACCACTAAAATTCAGATAACGGATGAGCTCCAAAGCCTTTGCACGGTGATCCTCTCGATTACTTTCGACTAGCGTTATGGCTCTGGACAAAGCGCGACGATCACCCGCTACTATTTTGTCACCAAGTTCTTCAAACTTTGTCATCTCAATGGGCGTCTTTCCGCATATTGTTAATTGATCAATTGACCTTGTTGGGCATTTTCTGACTTGATCTGCGATAAATTAGTGGCCAAGACAAACACTTGAACAAGAGTTTTGCAATGATTTTAAGAACGATATTATTCCTAACCTTACTTTTTCTGGCAGTTTTTGCTGAAACAAGCTTTACTTTTGCGGCAACGTCTAAGAATCAATTTAACATCTACGTTAGTGGTCTAAAAGTTGGAGAACTTGATTATACCGTAAACCAAACCGGGTCCAGATATTCGATAAAAGCAATAATGAAATCTACAGGTGTTGTAAGTATTTTTGCAAAATACCTCTTTGACGGCAGGGCTGTGGGTAGTTTGAAAAATGGGCGGTATTTTCCACAACGATACTCTGAAAATTCTGACACTGGAAAACGCAAAAGCAATAAAGAAATGACCTATGAAAAAGGTATGCCCCAAATCATTAAGGGTGAAAAAAGAAAATCTTACTGGCTAGCCCCTGCTTCACAAAATGACACTGTTGATCCGATGACTGCCATCCATGCGCTTCTGTCTGATCAGTCGAGCAAAACTCCCTGCAAACAGAATATGGTTGTATACGATGGCGCACGCCGGTTTTCCATTAAGCTTTTATCATCAACAATCAATAATCAAAATATGTCGTGCAAAGGCATATTTACCCGTATCGGTGGCTATTCGAAAAAGGAGTGGGCACAAGGCACCCAATTTCCTTTTGAGCTAAAATATGTTGCACTAGGCAATATTTTTCGCCTTGAACGTTTTATTATGACAACCCTCCGTGGACGCGCCAGTTTTGTTCGGCGATAAGCGTTACGTGAAACCAGATTTACCTATATATAAAGTCTCTGATGATTTAATTCGTGCTTTGAGGGAACATAATAGAGTGGTACTTTGTGCACCTCCAGGAGCGGGAAAAACAACGGCCATTCCTTTGGAAGTATTAAGCGCAGGTATAAGCAGGGGTAAGGTTCTGATGCTTGAACCCCGCCGGCTTGCAGCACGTGCAGCAGCAGAGCGTATGGCAGAGATGGTCGGCGAACCCTTGGGTCAGACCATCGGTTACAGGATCAAGGGCGAAAATAAAGTTTCCAACACTACAATAATCGAAGTAGTGACAGAAGGTATTCTAACCAAAATGATCCAAAGTGATCCCGGACTTGAAGGGATCGGAACAATAATTTTTGATGAATTTCACGAACGATCACTTCATGCTGATCTTGGTTTGGCTCTATGTATAGAAATTTCTGATGCTTTGCGCAGTGACCTCTCTCTAATTGTTATGTCAGCCACGTTAGAACCAAGCGCTGTTTCAGAACTTTTAGGCAACGCACCTGTCATTATTTCCGAGGGCAAGCGTTTCCCGGTTGAACCCATTTGGTTAGAGCAACCAAGGGCCAAATCGGTTTCATTTGAATATGGTATGAAGGAACTCATCCTTCGCGCACTCAGTGAAAAATCTGGCGGAATTTTAGTATTCCTCCCCGGAGAATGGGAAATTCAGACCGTTGCTTCCTTGCTCAAACCACATCTTAGCGATGAATGTAACGTGCATTTTCTATACAGCTCAATGCCGTTTCACAAGCAACGGGAAGCAATTTGTCCACAACAAAGGGGACGAAAAGTCGTTTTGGCCACGTCCATTGCAGAAACCTCACTGACTATAGAAGACATCTGCATTGTAATTGATGGAGGCAAAGCGCGGCGTGCTGAATTTGATACAGCATCTGGAATGCAGCGCCTTGTAACAACAAAAATCAGCAAAGCCGAAGCCGCGCAAAGAATGGGTCGAGCAGGACGTGTTGCCGCAGGCACCTGTTATAAATACTGGTCGCGCGCGGAGGAGGGTAGCTTACCACATTCCCCTCCAGCGGAGATAGACGTGGCAGATTTGTCCTCTCTGGCGTTGGATTTGGCTCTATGGGGAACTGAAGTGGATCAGTTAGCTTTCCTATCTCCCCCCAACCCAGCACGTCTACATGACGCGCGCAACTTGCTTCGGATACTTGGCGCGCTCAGACCAGACGGTACAGTAACAACGCATGGCAAGGCCATCGCAAAACTACCACTTCACCCAAGGTTGGGCCATCTTTTACTTTCTGCTGGAAAACCATCGGCCAAGCTCGCAGCACTTTTGAACGAAAGAGATCCACTACCACGCAACGCACCTAAAGATTTTATGCTTCGTCTAGAGCTACTCGAAAATGAGGAACGTTTTGCTTCACGTTATGCCTTTCCCATAAACGCCCAAGTGCTGGCCCGTATAAAAAACCACGCGAAGCAGCTAAAATCGGCCGCCCCGATGGTCGATGGCAGTTTGACAAGTGGACAAATGTTAGCCTTGGCGTATCCCGATAGAATTGGTAAGCGCCGTAAAGCGCAGGAAAATAGGTTCTTACTCTCTTCCGGTATCGGAGCGTATCTTGCGCCTCACGATCCACTTTCTAATAATGCCTTCATCGTTGCAGCAGAGCTGGATGGACAGAAAAGGGAAGCTGGCATAAGGCGCGCTATAAGTATAACTGAAGCCGAAATTAGAGATCTATACTCAAGTAACCTCAGGCATGAACTATCTTGTAAATGGTCAAAACGAGATAATCGAGTGATCTCTAAAAAAGACGAGAAATTGGGTTCTATTTCCCTAGAATCTGGCGCGTGGACGGACGTTCCCGAGGATAAAGTCGCGTTGGCTCTACTGGAAGGTATTCGCGAAATTGGACTGAGTTTATCTGAGAAAGATAGGATCTTTTTGTATCGCCTTTCTGCGGCTGGTGAGCCATACTCTAGTTTCACGGAAGAATTTTTATTGGATACATTGGAAGATTGGCTGCTGCCTTATCTAGGTAGGATAGCAACAGCGAAAGAGTGGAAATCTTTCGATAAATCACCAGCGCTACAGGGGATATTGAACTATCGCGAGAAGCAAATATTAAAAAAGAAAGTACCTGCAACCTTCATAACACCCTTGGGGCGAGAAATTCCTATTCTTTACAGAGGTGGGCAGCCAGAAATTTCATTGAAACTCCAGGAAATGTTTGGGCAAAGTACGCACCCAATGGTGGGGAACAAACCTTTGCTAGTAACGCTGCTGTCTCCCGCCGGAAAACCACTACAAAGAACAACCGACATTCCTGGATTTTGGAAATCTAGCTATTCCGATGTGAGAAAAGACATGCGTGGTCGCTATCCAAAACATTTATGGCCTAAGAACCCGGAAGAAGAAGCACCTACTATTAAAGCAAAAAAATAAAAAAGCGGTGGCATTTAATGTTATTTTTAGGTAAGTTAACTTAAGCACTGGTGCGTACATGGTTTGATTTATTTGGAAAACTTGGGGGTGAAATGGTGTCGAGCCTAGGCTCTCACAAACGTGGGCGTGGTAAAAAAAAAACAGGCAGCAGCCTTTTGTTATAAAAATAAAAATGGCAAGAGGTACATTTTGATTATTACTTCTAGACAAACACGGCAATGGATCTTACCCAAAGGCTGGTTAGAAAAGGATATGTCTGAAAAGACTTTAGCAGCGCTGGAAGCCAGTGAGGAAGCAGGCGTTGTCACATATCCTGATAAAATCAAAAAGATGGGGAGTTACCGTTATAAAAAGCGGTTATCAGATAGCACATCCGTTCCTGTGAATGTTAACGTTTATTCGATGCCAATCCATCGGATGAAAAGAAATTTTAAAGAAAAGTGCCAGCGCAAACGCAAGTTGGTTACCATAAAGCAAGCAATCAAGTTGGTCAGCGAAAGAAACCTGGAGAAGTTTCTCAGAAAATTAACTTAATTCGGTTTTTCAAATGGGTCTTTTGAATAAAAAACCTTTTTGAGATAAAGTCCCTGCGGTGGACAAACCGGCCCACATTTAGAGCGATCCCGTGCTGACAGCGCATGCTTAATATCAGCTGTGCTATACTGGCCTGCCCCAACGCGTTCGAGCGTTCCCACGAAACTTCGCACCTGATTATGTAAAAAACTTCGGGCTTTGATATGAAAGCGGAATTCTGTCCCCGACCAGCCCACTATTTTTTCAATATCTAAGGCATTAAGAGTTTTCACAGGGCTTTGCGCCTGACAATTACTGGAGCGAAACGTGGTAAAATCGTGCGTCCCAAGTAGGTTCGCGGCACCTTCTTGCATCGTTTCCAGATCTAGCGCGTGTACCACCTGCCAAACAAGACCTTTTTCATGTGTCGCCGGCGCTCTGCGTGTGAGCAAGCGGAAAACGTAATACCGCTCTGTTGCAGAAAATCGCGCGTGCCAGTCTTCTGGCACCACAGCGCAGTCAATAATTGAAACTGGCAAAGGTTTGAGGTGAAAGTTCAAAGCTTCAGTAAGTCGAAAACTTTCCCAATCTTTCTTTAAATCACAATGCGCTACCTGACCCAACGCATGAACACCAGCATCCGTTCGCCCTGCCGCAGCAATTCGATGTTCTGCCGGTTCAAGCTTTGCTAAAACCTCCTCAATGGCTCGTTGGACAGTCGAAAGTTTATCCTGTCTTTGCCAACCAAAAAAGGGCTGACCATTGTATTCTATTTTCAGGGCATAGCGTGGCATGTAACCCCTTAGCCCAAATAACGTGTTTGGAAAAGGGCAACACTGTTATTATTAAATTGATATTGTCAAAAGACAGTTGAAAACTGTGGTTCCACTCCTGAGAAGTTTAGCTATTATTATGATTAAAATCGCTCAACTGCTTGATACCGGAAAAATTGGTAGGATCCTATCAGAATTTAGCGAGATGACTGAATGGATACTGCATCCTCATTCACTTGCTGAAAACGTAAGTTCTGTAAGTAAAATGATTGATCTTGGCTGGGTGAAAGTGTTTGAGGATATTGAAATATTAGGCTTTATCGCCAGAAATGAAGATGAAATCAATGCGTAATACGTAACAGCTTCAGCGCGTAGACAGGGTGTTAAAAAAACGCTGCTTAATGATGCAAAAGACAGTTCTAATGAGTTAGTTCTTTGGACATATGCTGCAAATTATAGCGCACAGCAATTCTACTCCCGAGAGAGGTTCCGAGAAGTGAGGCGAACAGATGGATCACAAACCGATGAAAAAATCCCGGATATTCGCCTGATATGGAAAAAATGAAAAAATCTCAAAACCGCTGTAGAGATTTTTTACGCACTTTACCCCAAACACAATTCCATGCACCATCAGATATTGCATAACCTAAGACGCGTTCCGGATTAGTTGGTGACGGCATATGTATATGGTCCAAACGGAAAAATCCAAACCGCCTGTAATATGCATAATCCCCGACCAGCATCACCCGTTCCCATCTTGCAATTTTTGCATAGCTAAGACTTTCTCGCATTAAAAAACCACCTAGACCTTCGCCCTGTCGGGTCGGATGCACCGCTATTGGGCCTAGAAGTAATGAAGAATAGCCATTAATATCGACCTCCCAGAACCGAATTGCTCCCCCTAAAACCCCAAGTTCATCGCGGATTACAAAACATAAATCTGAAATTGGGGGGATATTATCACGCATACGGTAGGACGACAGCGCCTCGCGTCCCGGCGCGAAACACAAATCAAAAAGTGCTTCCACTTCCCACCAGTCGTCTTTTGTTTCAACGCTAAGTTCCAACACTGCGATAATGAGTCCCACTTTTGGCTGGAAACCGCACTAACATGACACTAAGTCGGGATCAAACAGGAGTTTTTAAAATGTTTTTTGAACCGAAAGATGGACATGGCCTAAAACACAATCCATTTAATGCGCTTGTCGTACCCCGCCCCATTGGTTGGATTTCAACGCGTGACAAGAGTGGAGTCGATAATCTAGCACCTTACTCATTTTTTAATGCTGTTGCCTATGCTCCACCTCAAGTAATGTTTTCCTCAACAGGATCCAAATCGGATCAGGATGGAACAAAAGATACCGTTGCAAATATTCACGCTACAGGTGTCTTTTGTGTGAATATAGTAGGACAGGCAATGGTTGAAGCAATGAATGTAAGTTCTGCCGCGTTACCCTATGATGTGGATGAATTTAACCATGCCGGACTGAAAAAGATCACTTGTACAACCATCAATTGTGCACGAGTAGTAGCCGTGCCTGCTGCCTTGGAATGCAAGGTTAGCGAAATCGTCCCGCTGCGGGGTGCTCACAATACGGTAGTATTTGGCGAAGTAACGGGTATTTACATGGAAGACGCCTTCATTACTGAAGGCAAATTTGACATTACCAAATTTACACCAGTCGGGCGGCTTGGTTATCGCGATTATGCCAATGTAAAAGAGTCTTATGAACTGCTACGGCCTGACGACAATTAAGCTTAAATAATTCTTATTATTTTTCGTATGCGCATATGCGGCTAGTAATATTATGAGATAAATGAGGATAACCGTATTCCTGCGGTGCCAATAAATTTTATCTAACCGTAATTTGACACTCTCATACAATTGAATTTCATGAAACATTGACTTGGTCTTCCCAATAAGCGACCAATGGAAATCCTAGGAGGATGCAGCCATGATTAGCTCTGTTATGCCAACATATGCCCGTGCCCCGTTGAATTTTGTCAAGGGTGAGGGAAGCTGGTTGATCGAGGCAAACGGACAACGCTTCCTAGATTTTGGGGCAGGAATCGCAGTAAATGCCCTTGGTCACGCTCACCCTGCACTTGTCGCCCGTTTAACAGAGCAGGCACAAAAGCTTTGGCATGTTTCGAATCTCTATAATATTCCACAACAGCAAGATCTAGCGGACAAGCTTGTAGAGCTGACCTTTGCAGATACTGTCTTCTTCACTAATTCAGGCACCGAAAGTTGTGAGCTAACTGTTAAAATGGTGCGTAAATATTGGTATGAGAAAGGCCTTTCTGATAGGGTTGAAATCATTGCCTTTGAGGGCGCATTTCATGGGCGCTCCTCAGCTGGAATCGCGGCTGCAGGCGCTGAGAAACTTGTAAAAGGCTTTGGTCCGATGCTACCGGGATTTAAACATTTAGACTGGGTAAATCACGACACCATAGAGGCGGCGATTGACCAAAAAACAGCCGCCGTCATTGTTGAGCCTATTCAGGGTGAAGGTGGAATACGGCCACTACCCGATAAATACCTCAAAGGAATCAGAGCGTTATGTGATAGGCACGACATTCTACTTATCCTTGATGAAGTCCAGTGCGGTGTAGGTCGCACTGGGCGCCTATTTGCGCATGAATGGTCTCATATCGAGCCGGATATAATGATGATCGCTAAAGGCATAGGAGGAGGCTTCCCGCTTGGCGCTGTGCTCGCAACAGAGGACGCGGCATCTGGTATGACGGCTGGTAGCCATGGCTCCACCTACGGCGGAAATCCCTTAGCATGCGCGGTTGGCTCTGAAGTTCTGGATCATGTGGCGGACCCCGAATTTCTTGAAAATGTAAGCCGCAAGGGAGGCCTCTTAACGCAAGGGCTAATGGGGCTTGTGGATGGCTACTCAGATTTGTTTGACAGCGTAAGAGGCCTCGGACTGATGCTTGGCTTAAAATGCAAGGTCCCAAATACCGAAGTACTGCGCGCCTGTTATGATGAAAACTTCATCATAGTACCAGCTGCAGATAACGTGATACGTCTGTTACCGCCACTAAATGTTTCCGATGATGAAATTAAAGAAGCCCTTTACCGGCTAGATAAAGCAGCACAAGCGTGCGCTGGTAAGCTGAATGAGGCAGCGTTATGACCCATTTTTTAGATATAAATAAAACACAACCTGAAGCTCTTCGCAGTATTATTGATCATGCAATTGAAATAAAAAACGCCCGTGTAAATGCACCGCTCGGCCAAAAGGATGCAGACGCACCTTTAGCTGATCGCGTTGTGGCACTCATCTTTGACAAACCATCCACTCGCACAAGAGTAAGCTTTGACGTAGGTGTACGTCAGATGGGCGGACAGCCGATCGTGCTCTCTGGTAAAGATATGCAACTTGGTCATGGCGAAACTATCTCAGATACCGCCCAAGTTATGAGTCGCTACGTGGACCTCATAATGATCCGTACCTTTGAAGAAGCAATGTTATTAGAAATGGCGGAATCCGCAACGGTTCCTATAATTAACGGCCTTACAAATCGAACGCACCCCTGCCAGATTATGGCTGATATCATGACTTTCGAGGAACACAGAGGTTCCATCAAAGGTAAAAAAGTTGTTTGGTCGGGAGCTGGTAATAACGTTTTCTCCAGCTTTGTCCAAGCTGCCGGGCAATTTGGTTTTGACCTTACTTTCACAGGACCAGAACCACTTGATCCGGAACGAGGCTTTCTTGAGGAGGCAATCCGAAAAGGTTCAAATATCATTATAGAGCGCGACCCCCATTTAGCTTTTAAAGGAGCTGATCTTGTTGTGACCGACACATGGGTGAGCATGCATGATCCAAAAACTGCGCGAGAGCATCGACATAATCAGCTTCGCGCCTATCAGGTCAATACGGAACTAATGTCTAATGCAAAGCCCGAGGCGCTTTTTATGCATTGTTTACCTGCGCATCGGGATGACGAAGCCACATCAGAGGTCATGGATAGTCCAAACTCTGTGATCTTCGACGAGGCCGAAAATAGACTACATGTACAAAAGGCGATTATGCGGCATTGTCTGGGAGTCTGAACCTCGGCTTATACCCTTTAGGCCCGGCGCAAACGGGTTTGAGCCCAACAATATTAGTTATTCTGCATAGTATTTCTTCAAGCCGACCCATATAACTGTATCAACCGAGCCGTTGATAAACTTCCTAAAGTCATACGTGACCTAAAAATCAAAAGTTTTTTAAAACCGCCGCTTTTTCTAAAGCACAGCTCAGTATCTCAGAGTTATTTTTACAAACCGGGCAACCTGCTTCCTTTTACAAAGATCGAAGAATTGGATCAGACACCGTTAAATCGGCAGAGGACGTGCACATCCATACCCATGTTTTCCAACTTTTTGCGCCCACCCAGTTCCGGAAGATCAATAATGAAATTACAACTAATGATCTGACCTCCAAGCCTCTCAACAAGCCGAATACCGGCCTCTGCCGTTCCACCAGTTGCCAAAAGATCATCAACAAGCAGGATCATTTCCCCAGCCTCGATAACATCATCGTGCAGTTCCATGATAGCTTCACCATATTCAAGCGTATATTGCTGACTTATAGTTGAGCCTGGCAGTTTTCCTTTCTTGCGAATAGGAACGAAGCCCGTTCCCAGTTGATGTGCAATAGCCCCCCCCAGAATAAATCCACGGGCCTCTAGGCCAACGACTTTGTCAATTCGCTTGCCTGCATAAGGATGCAACATCTGATCCACCGCCATACGAAATCCTCTCGGATCGGAAAAAAGCGTGGTGACATCTCGAAACAGAATACCTTCATGCGGAAAGTCAACAATTGTACGAATATAATCTTTGACAGTTTTCATTTGTTCGTCTCAAGAAAATTACTTAGGCCATTATAGTAAATTCTTCGTGCTTGTCACACTCATTTGCTCAGAAGCACGGGAACTGGGGAAGCATGGATTAGGGTTGTTGTCGTTGAACCAATAAATATGTTTCGAAACTTCGAGTGACCATAAGCGCCTATCGCAAGCATATCACATTTCGTATTTTTTACATGATTGATAATCTGCTCTTTAGGATCGCCATTCGCTCCTATAAAGTCAATCGGGCAATTGTTTTTGTTTATCTGCAAAATGTATGGTTTTTGATCTTGCTGCAACCAATCTTTTGAAGCCTTTGAGACACCCAAAATAGAAACTTTAAGCTTTCCAAAAACTGAATTGCCGAGTAAATATTCCAAAACTCTTCTTGAGGGCAAGCTTCCATCGTAAGCCACAAGCACATGATTTATAACAGTAAATACTGAATTTCCAACAAATATTGGCTTTGTGCTGGCTCTTACAATTCTTTCAAAGTTATCCCCAATTCTGTTCTTCTTTTCACTAGTTCTCTCGCCCCGCTTGCCGATCAGAATTATGTCGCCACCCGCCTCTTTACTCTTTAAAGAATCTGCTATGTCGCCAGTTCTCAATCTGAGTTCTACACTTGGACAACCAAATTGTTCCAACTTTTCTTTTGACTTTTCTAATATTTCCCTTCCCTTCGACAGGGCAACTTTAGATTTTTTTTCACCCGCAGATACAAGTGCATCCATCAACTTTGTCCGCGCTCCCAGATTTATGGCACCACTCAAATCACTTTTATCTGGTTCAACTGGAGTTTCTAATACGTGATATAATTTTATCGTAGCCCCTGATCTTTTGGCCAAGAGAGCAGCATACTCACAAAGTGTGAGTGCATGAGCAGACCCATCTATAAATGCAATTAGTGTAACTGTTTTTTCCACGTTCTACTTTACCGTAATGCTTTCTGAAGCGGCCACTAAATCAGGTGCGGCAAGCCTGTCCACGATTGTTTTTGATGCGCTGTTAAGACCTATAACTTCCACTGTCTTTCCCTCTTTTCTCAATCTCAAAACTACGGTATCTAAAGCTGCTATTGAAGAAATATCCCAGATATGAGCTTCAGTTAGATTTATCGTGACTTTTTCATTTGCCTCATAAAAGTCAAAGCTTTTAACGAAATCCTCGGATGAAGCGAAAAACAATTGGCCTTTGACCATGTAATTTCTTTCTCGTCCATCTTCAGAGACCGATGAATTAACTACGAATAACTGAGATATTTTCCAGGCAAAGAAAATACCGGACAGTAAGACGCCAATCGCAACACCAATCGCTAAATTGTGAGTATATATAACAAAAAAAACGGTTGAAAGCATAACGATTGATGACGACTTCGGATGCTCTTTTATGTTTTTAATAGATGACCACGAAAAAGTACCTACAGATACCATTATCATGATAGCGACCAAAGCAGCCATTGGGATGATTGCTACATAATCTCCCAACACAACCACAAAAATCAGTAAAAATGTTCCAGCGATAAAAGTAGATAAACGACCGCGGCCTCCCGACTTAACATTTATAATGGATTGTCCAATCATAGCACATCCTGCCATTCCACCGATAAAGCCGGTTGCAGTGTTCGCAACCCCTTGGCCAATACATTCTTGATTTCTATCTGTTTCGATATCTGTAAAATCGTCAACAATCTGCTGAGTGAGTAAACTTTCCAGTAAGCCCACAGTTGCAACCGCTACCGAATATGGGAAAATTATCGTCAAAGTCGTAAAATTAAGCGGCACATCGGGTAACAAAAATACTGGAAAGGTATCTGGCAATTCGCCCATATCGCCCACTGTTCGAACATCAAACTCAAATACGATGCAAATCACTGACAAAAAGATTATATTTACTAGAGGCGAAGGTATACGAGTTGTTAAAAAGGGTAACAAGTAGATTATGGCTAAGCCGATGCCAACAAGTCCGAAAGTCATTAAAGGTACTTTGTTTGGATCAAGCTCAGGAAGTTGAGCTAAAAAAATCAGAATAGCCAACGCATTGACAAATCCAGTGACCACCGATCTCGACACAAATTTCATTAAAAACCCAATTTTTGCGAGCCCGGCCAAAACTTGGATTAAGCCAGCAAGAATGGTGGCTGCTAACAAATACTCTAATCCATGTTCCTTAACCAGAGTTACCATAACTACGGCAGTTGCCGCTGTCGCAGCAGAGATCATCCCTGGACGTCCGCCGGTAAATGCGCACAAAACAGCAATTGAAAATGAGGCATAAAGACCAACTTTGGGATCTACTCCAGCTATTATTGAGAAAGCTATTGCTTCCGGGATTAACGCCAAAGCAACAACTAAGCCTGAAAGAAAATCAGCTTTTGGATCTATAAACCATTGTTTATAATATGCCCTAAAGTTCAATTTATTTCCACTTTTAACGGGATACGCAGAAGTCCAAGGATTGGATTTAATTGGTCCTAATTAAATTTTATCAGTAAAAATTCATCATCGACTGATGTGTTAACAATTCTAGGGCGTTTGAAAGTCCATCAAATAATGTCCATTAAGTCTCGCTCAAAATTTAGATCGTCATCAAGACAGATTAAATCTTTAACGTGCCTATTTTCAAGACTGGCCAAATCTGGTCGATTAATTAGGTTTGCAGGAACGCTTATTGCCATTTTCAAGGCGTCTTCAATGGCTACCCCTAATGCAGAGACAAACCTTTTCACAGTACCCGCCATGGTAATATGAGCTCCAGCAAGTTTGCCTTCCGAATTGATTAGTCGCCCTTTCTTCAAAGTTATTGCGCTCCCATAAAGTTTAAAAGAGCTAGGTCCGCCGATTGTCGGCATAGCATCAGAAACGATAAACAAACGATCTTTTACAGGCCGTGCGCGAATTGCAAATTTTAATATTTCATCATCAACATGAAAGCCATCTCCGATTATACTAGTGTAACAATCGGAATTTAATGCTGCAGCAACAATACCTGGTTTTCGATTTCTCATTGCTGGCATCGCATTGAATAGGTGGGTGAATGCACACGCTCCATGCGACAATGCTTCATTAGCCAAATGTAAGCTAGCATTCGTGTGACCCAATGACACAATAGCCCCAGTTTCAGATAGGGCCTCAATATCTTTCATGGAGACTACCTCCGGAGCGAGTGTGATCATCACAGGGATTTCTTTTAACCTGAGATTTTGGACTAGTTGAAACGTACCAGGATCATACAGCCGCACAAAACGAGCCGCATGCGCACCTCGCTGTTCAAGTGCTATATGAGGTCCTTCTATATGAATGCCAATTATACCCGGCTGATGTTTCGATTCGATGACCGCCTCAACAGCCTTTTCAAGAACATATTTCGCGTCCGTTATTACCGTTGGTAAGATAGCAACAGAACCAAACCGCCGATGTGCCGCAAGAATTGCTTTTAAAGTTTCTGGCGTTGGGTCAGTGTTAAATAAAACACCACCGCCACCGTTTACCTGCAGATCAACGAAACCTACAGAAAGAATACCATCTATAATCTTTGGCGCTACGCCGCCAGATTCACTATTTTTAACTAAGTGACAAAAACCATTTCTGGTTACTTTAATCAACAAATCTGAGCGAATTCTAGAACCATCAAACAACTTTGCAGGCTTTAACAAAAATCCATCGCAAACGGTCATTGCGACACCACTCCTGTTCGCAGAAGAGTGGCAAACGCAAATTTTTGTTTCAGGCCCATTAAAAATAGAGGGTGGTCTAACACATCATGAAGACGGTTCCAAATGGACACTCCTTGCAAAGCATTATCCATGGCCCGTATCCAGCCATGCTGCATAAGCCGCGCCACGTGCACCACTTGCGCCATCCCCTTGAGCCCGAAGAAGTTTCGGTATGTTAAACCCATTGAATTGGCTTTCGGACATTTTGCAGGATAAATCACTGATCAACTGCCGCATGTTTGAGAGCCCTCCACCAACCACGATTACGTCTGGGTTAATGGCATAGTCAATTGTGAGACAAAGTTCACTTACTAGCGTGCACCAAATGTCCCAGACTTTAGCCATACCTGAGTCAGAAAGTCGGAGGCTATAGATCTCAGGTGGCGTTAGCGTTTGGCCTGTTATGGCCTTTGCAATTCGCATCATACCTGGTCCAGATACGATCGTTTCGATGCAACCCATCTTACCGCATCCACACCGTACGATTGGAAGATTGTACTCTTTCACTAAATGTGCAGGCGCTGAGATATGACCAAATTCACCAGCTACTCCAGCGGCGCCATTTAACATAACACCACGGTATGTTGACCCACCACCAGTGCCGGTCCCTAGGATAAGCCCAACAACAGATTTATACCCTTTTGCCACTCCAAACACAGCCTCTGAGAGCGTAAAGGCGCGACCATCGTTAATATAAGTAATGTATCTGCCTGCTCGTTTCTCTATATCAGCCGGCAATCGTTCACCCGAACAAGGCAAATTAGCGGTGATCGCCTTGCCCGAATCCGTGGAAATTAGACCCGCTAGCCCTAGACCGACCGGCAATCCAGATGAACGCTCCTCAATCCAGTCAATGGCTTCGCAGAGTCTTTCAATAAGAAGCTCATAAGTCTTAGGGGTTTCTAGGTAAAGATTGTCACAAAAATGCCAATCAACATCAAACAGGTGCGCCTCAATCTTTGTACCACCTAAATCTATTCCTGCAGCAATCAATTGACAACCTCATATATTAGTACTGCCACCAAAATTTGGTTCAGTACAGTCTGAAAATAGAATTAATTCTCTATCTTCAGCTTAAGTTCAATATAGGAAATAACAAACAGAACTTGGCAAACGACCATCAAGAAAACTTCTCAATTGCACTAACTAAATTGTTTCGTAGTGTATTTTTTAAAATACTTTTAGCAAGAACTTGAAACTTCTTCCGAGTTTAAGCATTAAAAACTTATGGCCAAACTCTATTTTCAATATTCTACTATGAACGCCGGAAAATCGACACTGCTTTTGCAGGCTTCTCATAACTACCAAGAAAGGGGTATGGAGATATATTTGCTTACGGCTCAATTTGATAGCCGTTCTGGTCAACAGACAATAGGTTCTCGGATCGGTATTTCAAAAGCCGCTGATACATTTAGTACAGGGGAAGATTTATTTTCCAAAATTAAAAATCAGTTAAGACAAAAGGCCGTTAATTGCGTTTTTATTGATGAGGCACAATTTCTAGAAGCTGAACAAGTTTGGCAGCTTGCCCGGGCCGTTGATGATTTGGAAGTCCCAGTTATGTGTTACGGGCTGAGGGTAGATTTTCGAGGCCAACTTTTTCCAGGTTCCGCAGCTTTACTTGCACTAGCAGACGAAATGCGTGAAATTCGTACCATATGTCATTGCGGGAAAAAGGCAACAATGGTGGTGCGGCAAGACGAAAATGGCAACGCCCTGACAGGTGGCGCACAGGTGCAAATTGGCGGGAATGAGACCTATGTTTCGTTATGCAGACGTCATTGGCGTGAGGCAACCAAAGATACCGTCACACCAAATTCATAGGAGTTTGACCGTTGATAAAGGCCTCAATATTGTCCAAAGCCATATTCCCCATGCCTGTTCTAATCTCCATGGAAGCCGTGCCTAGATGAGGAAATAATGTTACGTTTTCCATGGTTTTCAACTTATCCGGGACTTTTGGTTCAAACTCGTAAACGTCTAAACCTGCGCCAGAAATCTGGCCGTTTTGCAAGCATCTAATCAAAGCGGCCTCATCCACAATATCTCCCCGAGCGATATTTACAAAAATTGCGTGGCTTTGCATGGCGGCAAAAACTGAGTCGTTGATAAGATGCTTTGTTTCAGCTCGTCCGGGAACGGCCACGACTATAACATCAGCCTTTGATGCTGCATCCATTATGGATCGGCATTTTTCAGCTTCAAAACTGAGTTCCTTTGGGCTCCGGCTTACATAAACAACCCGCATGCCAAAACCAAAATGGCAGCGTCGCGCAATTGCTTGGCCAATTCGACCCATACCAATAATTCCAACAGTTTTGCCACTGAGGTGGAGCCCAAGCATCTGGGTCGGATGCCAGCCTTCCCATTTTCCAGAACGCAAAAGCCGTTCACCTTCTCCCGCTCTACGCGCTGTCATTAGCATCAAAGTCATAGCAATATCAGCCGTTGCGTCTGTCACAGCACCCGGTGTGTTAGTTACAGAAAGCCCTTTGGCCCTTGCCGCCGAAACGTCAATATGATTGTAGCCTACTCCAAAATTCGCTAAGAGTTTGCATCGTGGATCTCTTACCTGAGTAAAGATAATCTCTGAAAACAAATCTCCTAGTGTCGGCAGAATAATGTCAAAATCATTTAGCGCAGAAACCATCTCTGCATCATTCATAGGCCTTGTCTGCTTGCGGTAGGCGATTTCTCCAAGTTTTTCAGCCCGTTTTTCTACGGCTTCGGGTAGTGGACGCGTTATTAGAATTTTATTCAATGCATTTTTCCTCCATTTTCAACAGTTCGATCTGGTCCAATTAAGACGATGCCTCCATCTATATCAGACAGCCCCAGAACGAGAACTTCGGAGATAAACTTACCGATCTGGCGTGGTTTGAAATTCACTACTGCCATGACTTGCTTCCCAACCAGTTTCTCCGGTTTATAGTTAGCTGTTATCTGCGCAGAACTACGTTTTTTACCAATTTCTGGTCCGAAGTCGATCCAAAGTTTAATAGCAGGCTTACGCGCTTCTGGATATGGCTCTGAGTGAATAATTTCACCCACACGAATGTCAACTTTGAGAAAGTCATCAAAACTAATTTGAAGCATTTGAAAGCTCCCTTGAACGATCCGTTGCTCGCGATACAGTTTCGCTAATCAGCGGAACTAATCCAGAATTTTCATTCATCAAAACCTCAAGACCCGCCTGTGTTGTGCCATTCGGGCTAGTCACATTTATGCGCAGCTGCCTAGGTGTCTCTGACGACTGGAGAGCCAACGCACCGGCGCCAGCAACAGTTGCCTTGGCAAGCACCATAGAGAGGTCTTCAGGTAAACCTTGCTGACGGGCAGCTGCAGCCAATGCATCGACCATGTAAAATACGTAAGCAGGTCCCGACCCGGATACGCCAGTAACTGCGTCCATTTGATTTTCTGATTCAAGGCGAACCGTTTGCCCTATTGCGCTGAGCAGTGTTTCGCAAATTTCAATGCAAGCTTCAGTAGCCGCATTATTTCCTATTAGTGCAGATATACCCTTTCCAATGGCCGCTGGTGTGTTGGGCATAGCCCTTACAATCGGTGATGACACTCCCAACATATCTTCATAGGTCTTTAGCGGTATTCCTGCCGCAACGGACAAAAAAACTACTCTGCCCCGTGTCAGGGATAGCAGTTGGGGGAGCGCTTCTTGTATCACCTGGGGTTTAACCGCAATTAAAGCGAGGTTAACAGTTTTGGGAAAATCTTCGTTCAAGTTAACACCAATCGATTTCAACCAATTAGATGGCTTCGGATCAATCACCCAAATCCTTTTCGGATCAAATCCCTCATTTAGCCAACCTTGCAGCATGGCCGAGCCCATTTTGCCGCAACCCAACAAAAGAATACCCTTCGATAAGCGTTCATTAATATTCATAGTTCCCTCCTCAAAAGGCTAGCCCACCCTTTCAAAGAGGATTTTACGCGCGGCCGTAAGCCTCTGCAATGGCCACTTTCAGAGCATCTTTGGGAGAATTTTTACCGTAAGAAACAAGTTGGAGAGCAGGGTAATAACGCTCGGAAGCGGAAACCGCTTTAGAAATTAAAGTGTCGATTTGTTCAGCGCTTGCGGTTTGACCACCGGTTAAAACAAGCCCATAGCGATAAACCATCAAACCCTGATCCTTCCAATATGTAAAAGATCCAGCCCAGCATTGGTCGTTCACGAGGTTCAGAAGTTCGTAAATACGCAAAAACTGATCTTCAGGCGGCTCCATATCAAAGGTACAGATCATGCGAAGTGTTTCATCGAAGCTCGACCATGCGAGCGTAATAGAATATGTACGCCATTGACCTTCTACGGCCATTGCGATTTGATCATCGGCAATACGATCAAAATCCCAGTCATTAAATTCCGCTAAATTTTCTACTAAGTCTATGGGGTGAATATCTTCTGCAAGGAAAATTTCACTAAGTGCCATTGACGTCACCTCTCTTTAGACGGAGGAATTCAAAATTTCCTACCGCTTGCTAACTACTCTATGGAATGCGGGTAGTGAGTACACTCCTACTATATATGGTGATCTGCTTTCGCTGCACTGTAAAGAGAAAAATATATAAATTCCACAATAAGTTGTGTACTAATTCTTTTGTTACCCAAAATAAGCTTTCTAACACAATGAATTGCGGTATTCTTATCACTATATCATAAATTAGCAGAATTTTAGAAATTTTGGCTGTCAGGTTTCTTTTTGTAATGCATCAATACGCGCCTTGAGGGCCTCGTTTTCTTCCCTTGCCTTTTGCGCCATAGTTCGCACTGCATCAAATTCTTCACGGGTTACAAAATCGCGGTCAGCCAGCCAACGATCAATGATTGACTTCATTGCTGTTTCTGCTTCTTCTTTCGCACCCTGAGCCACGCCCATCGCATTGGTGACCAGTTGCGAAATGTCATCTAAGACCTTGTTTCTATTTTGCATCACTTGCTCCAGTGTTATATTAGTTTATTATACGATAGCTTGGCAGGTAGTCTCAAGGTATCATTAATGAAATTGATGTGAGGCAGATAAGCGCGGCATGATCATTTTCCCAGATATCTCTCCAGAAATTTTCACAATTAAAATCGGAAGCGTTGAATTCGCTCTACGGTGGTATGCGATGTCGTATATAGTGGGCCTACTTTTGGGTTGGAAACTTGCGGCTCTAGCAACCCGCCGTGCTTTTCTTTGGCCCAGGAACCAACCACCCATGAAACCAGTTCAAGTTGAGGACTTGCTAACATGGATCGTTCTAGGTGTAATTTTAGGCGGGCGTCTTGGCTATGTAATATTTTATGATCCAGGAAAGTTTTTGGCAGATCCGTTGAGTATTTTCAAGGTCTGGCAAGGGGGTATGGCATTTCATGGTGGCTTTCTTGGTGTTGTATTTGCCGCGTTCATCTACTTTAGACGTAACCTCATCCCATATAGTTCAGGAGCGGATATGCTTGCACTTTGCACACCGATCGGCCTACTTCTTGGACGGGTTGCTAATTTTATAAATGCCGAGCTTTGGGGGCGTCCAACCGATATGCCTTGGGGTGTAATTTTCCCAGGTGAATCAGCTCAAGTATGTGAAATAGCAATAGGTAATTGCGCCAGGCATCCCTCACAACTTTATGAGGCTGCCCTTGAAGGTTTGGTTTTAGGCGCTGTTTTGATTTATTTAGTTTTTTGTAAGTTTGCTCTAAAAAGACCTGGTCTAGTTACCGGCCTATTTTTCGCAGGCTATGGGACAGCAAGATATTTGATAGAATTTTTTCGCCAACCAGACGCGCAGTTTCAATCACCCGAAAATCCCATTGGTTACGTTCTATATTCAAGTCATTTTGGGGTAACCATGGGGCAAATCCTGTCTTTGCCCATGATCATTTTCGGGGTACTTTTGGTTGTTAGGGCCCTAAAAAGGCCAAAACTATGAATTCATCAAAAGACATGTTGATTGATTTGATAAAAGCTCGTGGCAGACTTTCCACGGAGGAATTCATGGCTTTCTGCCTTACTAATCCAGAAGCCGGTTACTATGCTAAACAGCCTGTTTTCGGACAAAAGGGAGATTTCATAACAGCACCGGAGATTAGTCAAATGTACGGCGAGTTGTTGGGGTTGTGGCTCGCCCAGTGTTGGATCGAACAACACCGCCCAGTAAAGTTTACTCTTCTTGAGCTCGGTCCAGGGCGGGGCACGCTAATGGAAGATCTGTTACGTGCAACGGAAAAAGTCTCTGGTTTTCACAAAGCAATGCAAGTGCAACTATTAGAGTCATCGCAAAGGCTACGCGAAGTGCAAAAAGAAAAGCTTAACAAGTATGAAATAACTTGGTTGGATGAACTTCAAAAATTACCTGATCAACCTCTTTTTTTCATTGCAAATGAGTTCTTTGACGCATTACCCATTCGGCAATTCCAGCGTATAGGCGATATCTGGTTTGAGAGATATCTTGTGATTGAGGATGGCTCACTAGTGTTTTCCTTTTCGCCCCAAGAAAAACAAGTTCCTGAAAACATTACCACACGCCACGATATAGCGGACGGCGGTATTATTGAAGTTTGTCCAGGTGCGGTAAAAATCTGTAAATTTTTAAGCAAACACATAGAAGCCAAAGGGGGAGTAGGGTTAATAATTGATTATGGCAATTCTATGTCAAAAGGTGATACGTTGCAGGCTGTTAAAGATCATAAACTTGTTAATGTACTGGAAACTCCAGGCCTATCTGATCTTACAGCTCATGTGGATTTTGGTGCGCTTGTAAGAGCAATTGTGTGCGAAACAAGTAAACTCACCCCACAGGGCCAGTTTCTTGAACGTATAGGCATAACGCATCGGGCAAAGGCACTCTCCACCAATTTGCGTAATGATGCATTGCAACTTCATATTGCTGCTCACAAACGCTTGACCCATCCAAATGAAATGGGTCACCTTTTTAAGGTACTGGCTCTTTACCCAACTTTTGTTAAAATGCCAGTAGGCTTTTGAATATGGAAATTGCAAAAATTACATCCCCACGACTTACGCCTATTAGGCACGGCTTTTACAGTCGCCACGGTGGTGTATCGAGCGGCATCTACCAGGGTCTAAATTGTGGCCTTGGATCCTCCGATGATCAAGAGTTTGTAAAAAAAAATAAAGCACTCGTTGCCAATGATTTGGGTATAAGCGAGGAAGCGCTGATGAGCGTACATCAAGTGCATTCAGCAACCGCAATCAATTTGAACGGATACAGGAAACAGTGCTGGAAAGCCGATGCTCTTGTAACTTCCACGCCAAAAATAGGCCTTTCAGTACTAACAGCAGACTGCCAACCAGTACTATTTGCTGACCACAAAGAACGCGTAATAGCGGCTGCTCATGCTGGTTGGAGGGGAGCACTAGACGGAATACTGGAAGCTACTATTGAGCAGATGGAATATCTTGGTGCAAAGCGTGAAAACATTCACGCCGTTATTGGCCCTTGCATTAGCCAGCAAGCATATGAAGTCGGACAAGAGTTCTTTGAACGGTTTGCAGACACTAGCGATTCATATTCTGTTTTTTTCGACAAAAGCATGCGAGCAGATAAATATTTCTTCAATCTCCCAAGCTTTGGACTTCATCGGTTACGAAATGCGGGTGTGAACCATTGCGAATGGGTGGGGGAATGTACTTATTCGGCACCAGATAAATACTACTCTTATCGCCGAAAAAACCATAACGGCGAAAAAGATTACGGAAGACTCATTTCAGTAATTCGTCTTTAGATTTTCTAACTATGCTCTATTGGAAATTCGCTGTTCTAGTATATCAAATGGAACACCAGGTTCGTCTTTTGCAGCTCTAATCACGAGTGATGTTTTTACACTTGCCACGTTGGGTGAAGTCAAAAGCTCAGTTGTAAGAAAGGATTGGAAACTACTTAAATCAGGCGCCACACATTTAAGCATAAAATCAACTTCACCATTAAGCATGTGACACTCTCGCACCAATGGCCAACTTATACATTTATTTTCAAACCCTCTTAGATCCGACTCGGCCTGGCTTTGAAGACCCACCATTACAAAAACGCTCACCTCAAAACCAAGTAGTCGACTATCAACATTAGCATGATATCCTTGAACGAAGCCCTGTTCCTCCAATGCCCGTACACGCCTTAAGCAGGGCGGCGCGGAAATACCTACACGGCTTGCCAATTCAACATTAGTAATTCTTCCATCCGCCTGAAGTTCGGCTAGGATAAGACGGTCAATTGGGTCCAAGCGGCTCACTAGCGTCGGCTCCCTTCTATTTTTTTATTTCTTATACTAGCAATAGTTTGTGCGCAATAATATTTCAAAATTGGCTCATAAAATTCACTCATCAAGTCTCATGTCATAAATTCATTATCCCACATCAAATTTATGTTACCCTTTTAATTTGACGGGGTTTTACACTGCTTAAGAGTCGCTTATAAGTTTTGACAAAACAGAGTTTGAAAGTCAGAATAATGTCACAGTTACGCCATACCAAAACGCTTATCATTGGCTCTGGACCAGCAGGGTACACCGCCGCAGTTTATGCCAGCCGTGCAATGCTGGAACCCATTCTTGTCCAGGGTATTGAGCCAGGGGGTCAACTCACGACTACAACTGAGGTAGAAAATTGGCCTGGCGATAGCGAAGTCCAAGGGCCTGATTTAATGTTACGAATGGAAACCCATGCCCGCGCTATGGGAGCTGAGGTCATCAGTGATATTATCAAAGAATTGGATCTTGTAAATCGGCCATTTACTGCTGACGGTGACAGTGGGACAACATATAGTGCAGACTCCATTATCCTTGCGACTGGCGCTCGTGCCAAATGGCTTGGTCTAGCTTCGGAAGAAAAGTTCAAAGGCTTTGGCGTGTCCGCCTGTGCAACTTGTGATGGTTTCTTTTATCGTGGCCAGGAAATTGTTGTAGTCGGCGGTGGCAATACGGCGGTTGAAGAGGCGCTCTTCCTAACCAATTTTGCCAGTAAAGTGACACTTGTTCATCGGCGCGATGCATTGCGCGCTGAAAAAATTCTACAGAACCGTTTATTGAAGCACCCAAAGATTGAAACTCTCTGGTTTCATGAATTACTTGAAGTGATTGGAACAGAGAACCCTCTGGGAGTTGAGGCAGCTTTGGTTAAACACACAAAAACAGGTGAAGTCACTAAAATTCCCGCCAAGGGCATATTTGTAGCGATAGGTCATGCTCCTGCGAATGAGTTGGTAAAAGGTGTTTTAGAAATGCATAACGGAGGGTACGTCAACGTGGAAGCTGGCTCAACACGTACTTCTATACCCGGTGTTTTTGCGGCAGGCGATTTGACCGACCACACCTACAGGCAAGCCGTCACTAGTGCAGGGATGGGCTGTATGGCAGCTTTGGACGCAGAAAAGTTTCTGGCGGAAGCTAGCTAAAATAGTCAAAAATTTCCTGAATCTGGACTTATTTTCGTAACCATTTAGACATCATATTGCCCCTTCGCCATACAAAGTATATTCGACCATTAGGTTATGCCCTTATTAGCCTCTACTTTTAGTTTTTCGCTGTAGGAAGAGAACAAATGCTTGAAAATTTTCCCCAAATTCCCGAATTATACGTTTCTTACGAAAGAGCTAAAAAACTGAAAAACGATGCAGCCAACTTAGTTAGTTGGGATCTTACACAGCGCCAAATCTGCGATCTTGAACTTTTGATGAATGGCGCCTTTAATCCCCTAAAAGGTTTCCTAACGCAGGATGATTACACCTCTGTAGTTGAAAAAATGCGCCTAACTCATGGAGCGCTTTGGCCCATGCCGATAACTTTGGATGTCAGCCAAGCTTTTTCTGACCAGCTTGAAATCGGACAAGATATAGCGTTGCGCGATCTAGAGGGTGTGATACTAGCCACAATCACCGTAAATGACATTTGGAAACCAGACAAATCTAAAGAAGCAAAACAGGTGTTCAGAACGGATGATATCGCGCATCCGGCCGTGAATTATCTTTTTAATAATGCAGGCCCTGTTTACATTGGTGGTCCTGTCATCGGTCTCCAAAAACCAGTTCACTATGACTTCCGCGCGCGGCGAGATACACCTAATGAGCTTCGCTCCTATTTCCGCAAACTGGGCTGGCGCAAAGTAGTGGCGTTTCAAACACGTAATCCACTGCATCGGGCACATCAGGAACTTACCTTCAGAGCAGCCAAGGAGGCGCAGGCGAACCTGCTCATTCATCCAGTCGTAGGAATGACGAAGCCCGGTGATATAGATCACTTTACGCGCGTTCGCTGTTACGAAGCAGTTCTTGATAAATACCCAACTTCGACAACGACAATGTCTTTGCTAAATCTTGCGATGCGGATGGCTGGTCCAAGGGAGGCGGTATGGCACGGACTCATTCGCAAAAACCATGGATGTACGCATCTCATCATTGGGCGCGATCACGCAGGTCCAGGTAAGAATTCACATGGAGAAGATTTTTACGGTCCTTACGATGCTCAAGAGCTATTCCGCGCAAATGAAGAAGAAATGGGCATCAAAATGATTGACTTTAAGCAATTGGTCTTTGTGCAGGAGCGCGCCCAGTATAAACCTGCCGATGAACTGGGAGAAGATGTAACTGTTCTAAATATCTCTGGAACAGAATTACGCCGAAGGTTGTCAGAAGGACTTGAAATTCCAGAGTGGTTCAGCTTTCCTGAAGTAGTTGCGGAATTGCGTAAAGCTAGTCCCCAGCGTTCGAAACAAGGTTTCACCGTGTTCTTCACAGGGTTCTCTGGGTCAGGAAAATCTACAATCGCGAATGCTTTAATGGCAAAGCTAATGGAAATAGGCGGCCGTCCTGTAACTCTTCTTGACGGAGATATAGTCCGGAAAAACCTATCTTCGGAACTTGGATTTAGCAAAGAACACCGGGACCTCAACATTCGCCGTATTGGCTATGTTGCCTCTGAAATCACCAAGAATGGCGGGATTGCCATCTGTGCGCCCATCGCCCCATATGCTGCGACACGCCGTGCGGTGCGTGAAGACGTTGAAAAATTCGGGGCTTTTGCAGAAATCCATGTTGCGACATCGCTTGAAGAATGCGAACGCCGTGACCGCAAGGGGCTTTATAAGCTTGCACGGCAGGGAAAAATCAAAGAATTCACGGGGATTTCAGATCCCTACGATGTACCCAAAACCCCTGAACTTCGTGTAGAAACGGAAAAGGTTGATGTAGATCACTGCGCACATCAGGTGCTTTTAAAGCTCAAAAGCATGGGTCTTATTGCCACCCAACAAAAATAGAGAAAAGCCAGAATTCCTTTCAAACCAGCAGTAATTTTATGCAGACAATAAAAGAAATATTTTTATTGCGAGTATATCTTTTAGTAATAGAGCTTAATATAGTTTTAAAAGGCAGAACGTCTGATTTCTAGTAATGTTTAAGTCCATCCAGAAACCTAAAAAACTACTTTTAAAAGTTTTACGCTATATGAGCCGTTAGGGTGTTTTCCCAATATGACCCACGGCTGATATGCGTCCAGGAAATGCTTTAAACCGAAGCGGTTTTCGGTATAAAGCCCATTTCTAATTAATGTTTCAGTGAACTGTCACAGGTGATAAGTCATTTTGGCGGGCTAAAACAAAAGCCATATCTCGTTCTTTCACCAGTGCAAGACGTTGCCCACTAGCATTATGAACCGCATAAAGCATTTTATTGTCTGGCAGTTGAACGCGGATGTCATCTGGTAAATCATCGACATCGACAGACTTCACATAAACGATTCGATCATCTTTTCTGTCAAAACTCTTAAGCTCATCGCTCATTGCTCTATACCTTTTTTAATTTTTATTGTCTTAACTACCGTTTCTGGCATACTTTGAGTTAGGTCCACATGTAAAAGACCGTTTTCAACAATTGCTTCCCCAACATCCACACCATCAGCCAGTACAAACGAACGTTGAAATTGCCGTGACGCAATTCCGCGATGAAGGAAAATTCTATCTTCTTTTTTTTCCTCTTGGCAGCCTTTAATCAACAGCTGGCGATCTTCGACGGTGATATTAAGGTCATCTTTTGAAAAACCTGCAACTGCTAATGTAATGCGGTAAGCACGCTCACATGTCTGTTCGATGTTGAAAGGTGGGTAACTTCCGCTTCCAGACTTTGCAGTACGCTCTAAAAGCCGTCCAAGCTGTTCGAAACCGAGCATGTGCGGGTATGCAGAAAAGGATAATTTTGTCATTACATGCCCTTTTCAGAAGCGACAGTGTTTTAGTATTTAGTTCCAATAGGCAACTAAGATATGATATGGGCATCAAACTTGGAAAACTCAACCCTTTTCAGAGGAATTTTCTTACGGTAAAACAAAATTTGGTGTTATAGTATCCCATGAACACTTCTTTTGATGCAGCAATGGAACGAAACGAAATTCTTCGTCTTGAGCTCGAAGTAATAAAGTACGAACATCGAGATCTTGATGATGCCATAACTGTGCTACAGGCAAAACCAGGCTCAGATCAACTGACGTTACGGCGCCTGAAAAAACGTAAACTCCTTTTGAAAGATAAGATTACACATTTAGAGGACCAAATCACACCAGACATCATTGCCTAACGCAACGCTTATTCTTATAAAGCAAGCCTCAGGTTGGGGTTTCTAATGACGCAAATTCAGGTGGGAATAATTATGGGAAGTCAATCTGACTGGCCCATACTAAGTCAGTCAGCAGAAGTGCTTGACGAACTTGCAATTCCATATGAAAGAAAGATTATTTCAGCACACCGCACACCAGACAGGTTGTGGAACTATGGAAGGACAGCAGTCGATCGTAAGCTGCAAGTGATAATCGCTGGCGCTGGTGGAGCCGCTCATCTACCAGGCATGATGGCTTCTAAAACACGAATTCCTGTAATAGGCGTTCCAATACAAAGCGAGGCACTTTTTGGTATTGATAGTCTTTTTTCTATTCTCCAGATGCCACGCGGATATCCGGTTGCAACGATGGCGATCGGGGCCGCAGGTGCAAAAAATGCAGCACTGATGGCAGTAAGTATTCTAGCTTTAGGCGATGTCGTACTCGCCCAAAGGCTTGATTCATGGCGCGCAACACTCAGTGGATCTATTCCAGAAGAACCCGTTGATGAGTGAACCATTGGAGACCGATGCCATAATTGGAGTACTTGGGGGTGGCCAACTTGGACGCATGCTGTCTGTTGCAGCATCTCGTCTTGGCTTACGCACCCACATTTTTGACCCCGCAACGACACCGCCAGCTGCTAGTGTAGCAGATATGCTCACCACGGCGCCTTACGAAGACCAGGTTGCGCTTAAAGCCTTTGCCAAATCTGTTTCCGTTATCACCTACGAATTTGAAAATATACCAGTCACAGCGTTTGATTGCCTTGGACAGTATGCTCCGATTAGACCCGGACGCGAAGCGCTGCGTATTTCCCAAGATCGGCTGACTGAAAAAACATTTCTGAACGAGTTAGGCTTGAAGACTGCATCCTATGCAGGTGTTGAAACGCTAAAAGATTTAGAACTGGCTCTGATAAAGATAGGGAAACCCTCCATCCTTAAAACCCGCCGTCTCGGATACGATGGTAAAGGACAAGTGCCGATCTCAGCAAAGTCTAACCACAAGGAAATTTTGGAAAAATTTGCGGGGCAAAAAGCTATTCTTGAAGGATTTGTTCAGTTTTCTCGTGAAATATCTGTAATTGGGGCTCGTAGTCCTTCGGGCAATATTGCTTGTTTTGACCCAGGTGAAAATGTGCATAGGAATGGCATTTTGCACACAGCAACCGTCCCTGCTAGAATTAGTAAGTCGCAGCGCACTGATGCAGTTCTAATCATCGCCAAAATCATGAACGCACTGGAGTATATTGGCGTGATGTGTGTAGAGCTTTTTGTCACGCCGTCAGGTTTGATTGTGAACGAAATTGCTCCACGTGTTCATAACTCCGGCCATTGGACGCAAAACGGATGTGTAGTGGATCAATTCGAGCAGCACATTCGTGCAATAGTCGGCTGGCCAATGGGTGATGGTTCCCGCCATAATAACGTCATTACGGAAAACTTAATAGGCTCAGATATTGATCAAGTTGGGGTACTTGCGCTTGATAAAAATGTCGCATTGCACATTTACGGAAAGCGTGATGCCCAACCAGGGCGAAAAATGGGGCATTTCAACCGAGTAAGCCCAAAGCGCTAGTAAAGCTACACAAAATTTGCAAGAAACCACCAGAATTAGCAAAACCAGCTTATTTCCGCTTCTTACAGCCTCGGTGCGTGTGGCACTTTAATCAAACAAAAACAAATTTTTACTTACTCGAAGACATCGCCTATTTTTACAAGGATCTTTTAACATATTGAAAATTAATTTAATAAAAGGGCCGCTTTAAAAGCGGCCCGCGGTAATCATTATAAAGTAGTGCAAGCTTACATCATGCCGCCCATACCGCCCATGCCACCCATATCAGGCATACCGCCACCAGGGGCTGGACCGTCTTTAGCTGGTTTGTCAGCAACCATAGCTTCCGTGGTGATCAAAAGACCAGCAACTGAAGATGCATCTTCAAGAGCTGTACGCACAACTTTAGCAGGGTCAATAACTCCAAATGCGAATAAATCACCGTATTCTTCAGTCTGGGCGTTGAAACCAAATGATTTGTCATCACTTTCACGCACTTTTCCGGCAACGACCGCACCATCAACGCCAGCATTTTCTGCAATTTGACGCAGTGGAGCTTCAATTGCCCGAGTTACAATTGCAATTCCAGCGTCCTGGTCAGCATTCGCACCAGAAAGTCCCGCGAGTGATTTAGCGGCTTGTACCAGCGAAACTCCTCCGCCAACGACAACGCCTTCTTGCACGGCAGCACGGGTTGCATTGAGAGCATCGTCCACACGGTCTTTACGTTCTTTGACTTCGACCTCGGTCATTCCACCAACTCGGATCACTGCTACACCGCCTGCAAGTTTTGCAACACGTTCCTGCAGTTTTTCACGATCATAGTCAGATGATGTTTCTTCGATTTGATTTCGAATTTGTGCAACACGTGCCTCGATCTCGGCTTTCTCTCCAGCACCATCAACGATAGTTGTTTCATCTTTGGTTATCTGAATTTTCTTAGCAGTACCAAGCATATCCATGGTAACGCTTTCCAGTTTCATTCCCAAGTCCTCACTAATCACCTGACCACCAGTAAGAATAGAAATATCCTGAAGCATGGCTTTCCGGCGATCGCCAAATCCTGGCGCTTTAACGGCAGAAATCTTCAGGCCGCCTCGAAGTTTGTTAACTACCAAAGTCGCGAGCGCTTCGCCCTCAACGTCTTCTGCAATAATCAAAAGTGGTTTTTGTGATTGGATTACAGACTCAAGCAACGGTACCATTGGCTGTAAGGAAGACAACTTCTTTTCGTGCAAAAGAATCAAGCAATCCTCTAATTCTGCAGTCATTTTATCAGCATTTGTCACGAAATAAGGAGACAAGTAACCACGGTCAAATTGCATGCCTTCTACAACGTCTGTTTCTGTTTCCAGGCCTTTGTTTTCCTCGACGGTAATCACACCTTCGTTACCAACTTTTTGCATTGCATCCGCGATTTGCTGACCAATTTCCGCTTCGCCGTTAGCAGAGATCGTACCAACCTGTGCAACTTCATCACTGTCCTTAACCTCACGCGAAGCGTTTTTAATCTCTTCAACTAATTTAGATGTTGCCTGATCGATGCCGCGCTTCAGATCCATTGGATTCATTCCCGCTGCAACGGATTTTAAACCCTCGCGTACGATTGCCTGGGCCAGTACCGTAGCCGTTGTTGTCCCATCGCCAGCTTCATCATTTGTGCGACTGGCAACTTCTTTAACCATTTGCGCGCCCATGTTCTCGAACTTGTCCTCAAGCTCAACTTCCTTTGCCACCGTTACTCCGTCTTTTGTAATGCGGGGAGCCCCAAAAGATTTGTCCAGTACAACATTTCGACCTTTGGGCCCAAGTGTAACTTTTACAGCGTCGGCTAGAGTGTTGACACCATGCAACATTCGGTTTCGTGCATCTGTGTCGAATTTGACATCCTTAGCAGCCATTGTGCTTTTCCTCGTCTATAAGTTTTCGTTAAATAAATGCGACTTAGGCAATTATGCCCAAAATATCGCTTTCTTTCATGATCAGTAGTTCTTCCCCCTCGAGGGTAACTTCTGTCCCTGACCACTTGCCAAATAGGATTTTATCTCCTTGGCTTACTGCCATCTCGATAAGTTCGCCACTGTCCTTTCGGGCGCCTTCACCACAGGAAACAACAACGCCTTCTGCGGGCTTTTCTTTTGCACTATCGGGAATAATTAGACCACCGGAGGTTTTTTCGTCGCTCTCTACGCGACGCACCAGGACACGGTCATGAAGCGGTTTCAATGCCATTCTCAAGGCTCCTTACGCTCAAAATTTACATTATCCTTAAAATAAGGAATTAGCACTCACAAAACACGAGTGCTAACGAGGTGTACTTAGGTATCCTCTCGGAAGGAGTCAACATATAGAAGTTATTTTTTTTCAAAATATTTTGATCCAAAAAAACACGGCTATCGCTGTTGAAATCTCAGCTAAACAACCAATTTACGTCCTTTCAAGAGGGCTTCAACTGTTGGAAGACGACCTCGGTAAGCCAAGTATAAATCTTCGGGCTCTCCACATCCACCTTTCGAAAGTATATTCTCTTCCAAAGATTCCGCTAAATCCTGGTCAAATGCATTTCCTTTTTCTTCGAAAGCAGCAAAAGCGTCAGCATCCATCACCTCTGACCACATGTAGCTGTAATAGGCGCTAGCGTAATATCCACCAGAAAACACATGCGCAAAATGGGGTGTTGCGTGCCGCATTCCAATTGCTTTTGGCATATCAATTTGTTCTAGTATATGACTTTCCCTTACCATGATGTCTTTGGGCACATCGCTGTTATGATACTCAAGATCCACCAAGGCAGATGCAACATACTCGACTGTTTGAAACCCCATGTCAAAGGTTGCGGCCTCCAAAATTTTTTCGACCAAATCAGAGGCAATGGGCTCACCGGTTTCTGCATGAGTTGCGAAATCCTTGAGTACCTCGGGAACTTCTAACCAATGTTCGTAAAGCTGACTAGGCAGTTCAACAAAATCTCTTGGCACCGAAGTACCAGAAATTAGTTCATAACTGACATTGGACAGCATTTGATGAAGAGCGTGACCAAACTCATGAAATAACGTGCGCGCGTCATCGTAAGACAAAAGAGCTGGATCACTTTTTGCAAAATTGCAAACATTTATTACTATTGGAGTCTGGGGCTTCGGAAGTTTTGACTGCGCGCGCATCGCAGAACACCATGCCCCTGATCTTTTAGAGGCTCTGGCAAAGTAATCTCCAATAAAAAGTGCGATGTGTTGGCCATTACGTGTTACATCCCACGCCCGACAATCTTTGTGGTAAAGAGGTATATCCACCTTTTTAAAATCTAATCCGAAGAGGCGATTTGCACAACCAAAAGCCGCCTTGATCATTTGGTCCAGTTGGAAAAATGGTTTAACCGCCACTTCATCCAGTTCGTACTGCTCTTTACGTCGTTTTTCAGCGTAATATCGCCAATCCCATTTTTCTAAATCAACCATAATTCCGTCATCGTGCATCATCTCTTGTAGAATGGCAGCGTCTTTATCCGCTTGCGCCTTTGCCGGCACCCAGACATCGTCCAATAAACTTTTAACATTTTCCGGCGTCTTGGCCATTTCAGTTTCGAGCTTGAAAGAGGCAAAATTCTTGTAACCCAGTAATACTGCCATTTCCTGACGCAGTTCCAGCATTTCCTGCGCAAGCAATTTATTATCCTTGTCACCTCCATTTGCGCCACGTGCCGCCCAAGCTTTATAGGCTACTTCACGTAGATCCCTTCTAGGTGAAAACTGAAGGAACGGGACAATGAGAGACCGGGACAATGTTATGATCAGCCCCTCTATACCCTTTTCTTCAGCCGCAGCTTTGGCCGCATCAATCAGAAATTCTGGCAAACCCTCAACTTCAATATCATCTAAATGTAAAACCCAATCCCTTTCCTCTGCCAAAAGGTTCTGGGAAAAGTTCGTACCCAATACAGATAATCGCAACTGGATGTCTTTCATTCTTTCCTTAGCACTGCCATGAAGCGCAGCACCACTCCGTACAAAACTGCGATGGCTGAGCATTAGAACACGCAATTGTTCATCGCTTAACTCCAGTTTTTCATGGTTTTTCCAAAGTGTATCAATCCGCGAAAATAGTTTTTCATTGCCTGTAACTTCAGATTGATGAGCTGCGAGTTTAGGGGAAAACTCTCGCATGAGCGCCTCACGACTTTCATTACTGTCCGCACCGCTAACTGTAAAAAATACAGATAACACTTTACTCAGATCCTCCCCCGAGGCTTGCAGTGCATCTATAGTATTGGCAAATGTTGGCTCATCAGATTGATTAGCGATAGACAAAATTTCATTCATTTCAGTATCTAATGCAAAATCTAATGCAGGTGCATAGTCATTGTCAGAAATTTTGTCGAATGGCGCAATTTTAAAAGGTGTGTTCCAGTCTGCCAGCAATGGGTTTAGCATTTACCAATCCTTTCGAAAATTAAGCTTTATTACCGCACACGGGGCATTCATCACGTTTGAGTAATTTTATCTTACGCGTTTCCCCATAAAGCGCATCGTAGATAAGCATTTCATGACACAGCACATCCCCCGCGCCGGTAATCATTTTCAGAGTTTCCGCAGCCATTATTGAGCCTATGACGCCGGGCAAAGGTGCAAAAACCCCAGCCTCGGCACAACTCGGAGCTAGACCAGGCGCAGGCGCTTCAGGAAATATACATTGATAACAAGGGCCGGCCTTGGTCGAGTTGAATATCGAAATCTGTCCCTCCCACTGGCTCAATGCCCCAGAGATCAGGGGCAGGCCCAATTTGTGAGCCGTCTTATTTGCGAGGTAACGTGTTTCAAAATTATCACTGCCCTCTAGAATGTATTCGAAATCTGCAAGCAAAATTTCTGCTATATCTTCGGCAAAGCGACGATTATAGACTTTCACATGAATAAAAGGGTTTTGCTTTAGCATCGCAGATTTTGCAGAAAAAACTTTGGGCGTGCCGATCGCCCGATCTTGGTGTATGATTTGCCTTTGGAGATTTGCATTTTCGACTACATCGTCATCGATCACACCAATAGTACCAACTCCTGATGCAGCTAAGTATTGCAGTGCTGGAGCACCAAGCCCTCCAGCCCCAATTACCAGTACTCTTGCTTTTTTAATAGCCATCTGACCTGGGCCACCAATTTCGCGCAAAACAATGTGACGGGCATAGCGGTCAAGCTCTGCAGGCCCAAAAACGAAATCAGAAGAAACTTTTTCATTATTATTCTTTTTTTCAGCGTAAGTCCGAAGCTGACGCAAACAAAAACGATAGATTATAATTAATACTACAAACCCACCGATTATTGCCCACGGCGCGAAAGTATTCCCGGTCTGCGCTCTAAAAAGATGGCCATCAGGCAACACTAAATGCACAAAAAACAGAGCTATGTAAAAGATGAATAGAATAGCAGAGCGAATAGCTCGCGGCAGTCCGAAATATCCACCGACTATGTAAAACGCAAAAGCAAAAATTAGTAAGAAGACCATCAGGAACTTCCTGTTGATCCAAATCCACCAGACCCACGCCCTGTCTTTATAAGCTTAGCTGTCAGCATAAAATCTGCTCGTACAACAGGTGCGATGACCATCTGTGCAATCCGATCCCCGTGACCTACCTGAAAACTCTTATCGCAAGAATTATAAAGAATTATACCTACTATACCTCTGTAATCACTATCAATGGTTCCAACTGAATTCATCAATGTAATACCGTGCTTCAGCGCCAGTCCCGACCTTGGTCTAATCTGCGCTTCATAGCCCTTCGGAATTTCCATGTAAAAACCTGTAGATATGAGCATCCGGCTTTTTGCTTCTATAAGCATACCCCTTTTTCGGTCACCCTCCGCCAGGTTGGCCCGTAAATCTGCACCAGCGGAGCCCGCTGTTTCAAAAGACGGCAAAGGCAAAGTAATGTCTGCTCCATCGGCCCAACTAATGGCAACGGTGACCATCGCTCTAACCTCTACCGAGCGTTTCAGTTATTTTTTGTACAACTTTGATCGCCACATCGTCCTTACTCATCCGTTCCCATATTTCAGATCCGCTGGAGGTTATCAAGGTGACCGCATTTTCAACTCCGCCCATGATACTGTTCTCGGGAGATACATCGTTCGCAAAGATCCAATCACATCCTTTTTGGGCAAATTTGGCCTTGGCATTCGCCAAAAGGTCATCAGTCTCCGCAGCGAAACCGATAACCAGTGCTGGTCTGCCCTCATCCATCTTCGCAATAGACGCCAGGATATCGCGATTTTCAGTTAAATCAATTAGTGGTAATTTACCATTTGTCTTTTTTATTTTTGACTTACTTTGAGAAGCAACTCGCCAGTCAGCAACTGCAGCAGCAAAAATTGCTACGTCACAAGGCAGCGCCTCATGTACTGCCGCAAACATCTCATCTGCGGTCAATATTTTCACCACCCGTGCGCCTACGGGTAAACTAACCTCTGTTGGACCAGTAATAAAAACAACCTCTGCACCAGCGCGAACTAAAGCATTTGCAATGGCAGTTCCTTGAGCTCCTGAAGATCTATTTGCCATGTAGCGTATGGGATCGATGGGTTCATGCGTAGGCCCTGACGTAATCAAAAAGCGCTTTCCTGAAAGTAATTTGTATTGCTCTTTAGCGGATACTTTCTGCTCAATCGCCTCTACAATCTCAATTGGCTCCGACATTCGACCAAGCCCGTACTCTCCGCAAGCCATATCACCTTCGTTAGGTCCGACACAGGTCACGCCATCCAGCATTAACAATTCAATATTTCGTTTTGTAGCTGGATGCATCCACATCCGTACGTTCATCGCTGGCGCTATTATAACAGGAGTATCCGTAGCGAGTAAAAGCGTTGAAGCAAGGTCATTAGCATGTCCTGTTGCCAGCTTTGCCATAAGGTCGGCACTTGCCGGCGCAACAACGATTAGGTCTGCACTACGAGACAACTCAATATGACCCATTTCAGCTTCTCTCGTAAGATCAAATAAATCCTGAAAAACTTTTTGCCCCGCCAATGCAGATACAGACAAGGGAGTTACAAACTTCTCTGCAGCTGCTGTCATAACAGGCGTCACTAATGCCCCCCGCTCGCGTAGCCGTCGAATCAAGTCAAGCGATTTAAAGGCAGCTATACCACCAGAGATGATCAGAAGAATTCGTCGGTTAGCAAGCATTGGATACACTTTAATGACTGCATCGGAACATTAGGGGTTCAATTTTGCCTACGCAAGAGGTTTAGTCGATATACACTAGGTTATAGTTATCCGAGGATCATAACGTTAAAAACCCTTTTCACGAACAAATTAACAATAAATCGTCTTTAGAGGCATCGTTCAATAGTTGTGAGCTCATTTCGGGAATTCGGCGGAGCCGTGCCCTCCGATATATAGATCAGATGTTTTTTTGTATTTTCTGGCTCAATAAGCAACTCCCATAACCGCAATTGTCGAACGGATTACTTTGTGGACTGCTTCTCAATTTTTTGACTAACTGATGCGTGATTACCCTTAAAGAGCCATTTTGTTTGGTTGCAAAACTCGCAATTGAAATAACACTGTTCAAAAGAAGTGCTGCACCTCTCGCACATTACCTTCCAAATATTTTCGCATCTTACCAAACGCTGCAGCTTCCACTTGCCGAACACGTTCCTTTGATAGGCCGAGCTCTATGCCGAGACTCTCCAAGGTACGAGGTTCCTCACGAAGTTTTCGTTCCCGAATAATTAATCTTTCTCTCTCGGACAATCCGTTCAAGGCGTTTAGCAGCCATAAGCGTAATTGATCGATATCATGATTTATTTCGTAAACTTCGTTCGCCTGCTCTCCTTCATCCTCCAAAAGATCAATCCATTCGCGACCTTCATCTTCCACGGATTGTGTTGCGTTCAACGAAAAGTCTGCTCCCGACAGCCGACCGTCCATCATTTCCACGTCATTGATCGGAACGCCAACTTCTGTAGCAATTAATTGATGTATCTGATGACGATCCAGTTGCTCACCTCTTTGGGATGCTTCCCGCTCAAGCTGTGACTGCACTCTCCGCATATTGAAAAAAAGCGACTTTTGATTACTTGTGGAGCCAGTACGAACCATTGACCAATTCCGCATTACATAGTCTTGAATGCTCGCCTTAATCCACCAAACTGCGTAGGTCGAAAACCTTACCCCACGATCTGGATCGAACTTGTCTGCTGCTTTCATGAGCCCCAAACCGGCTTCCTGAATGAGGTCATTCATTGAAGCACCATAGCGCTTGAACTTAGCCGCCATTGAAATCGCTAATCGCATGTAAGCGTTGATTAAGCGGTGCAGCGACTTTTCGTCTCGTTTATCGCGCCAAGCGTAGGCAAGCTTAAGTTCTGTTTCAGCATCTAAAAGTTCTGCTTTCATCGCTTTGCGAGATATCGAACTTCCACTATCCGCATCTAAAGCCATTGTCTTAACAACTCCGTTTTGCTTAGAGGTTCACAAGCTTTGCTTGTTTAATTATAAAGAATACGCGCTATTGTTGGCGTTGGATCAATTTGGGTTTTTGGAATTCTAATTTGTATGACTTCTAACATCACTCTTGTGCTCGGAGGGGCGTCTTCTGGAAAATCGTTATGGGCAGAAAATTTTGTTCTGAGACAGGCGTCAAAAGCACATTATGTTGCAACAGCCTTAGCTTTTGATTCTGAAATGAAAGAAAAAATTACCCGCCACCGGTCGAGGCGAGGCGCCGAATGGACCACAATAGAAGAACACTTAGCGCTGCAGAGCTGCATAAGTAGCCTCCCTCAAAGCAGTCCGATATTAGTGGATTGCGCAACGATGTGGCTTAGCAACTTATTGTTTGAAAAAAAAGATCTAATCGGAGAATGTAACGATTTTTGCCAATACTTAATGACCTATAAAGGTCAACTTGTTATTGTAAGCAACGAAGTTGGACAAAGCGTTATCCCGGAAACAAAAATGGGCAGATGCTTCCAAATTGCACAGGGCCGATTAAACCAGGATCTTGCGGCTATTGCTAGCACGGTAGTTTTTATAACCGCCGGGCTTCCGATGGTGCTTAAGGGCAGTTTGGATAGGTAGCTAAAGTGAGTGATATCTTCTTCATCCGACACGGACCAACAAACTCAAAATCTATGGTCGGCTGGTCCGATATACCAGCAGACTTATCGGACACAGAAAAATTGGCGCGTTTGAGTAATAGATTGCCCAAATCGGGAGTTGTTATATCTTCTGATCTAAAACGTGCAGTTGACACAGCAGATTCTTTAAATCTTCCGCAAACTCGCCTACCTAACGATCCAGGATTGAGAGAATTGAACTTTGGAGATTGGGAGCTTAAGACATTTAAAGAAATCGATGAAAGCGATCACAATCTTGTGTTTTCTTTTTATGATACCCCTGGGTCAATTTCTGCTCCCAACGGCGAAAGCTGGGATAGTTTTTGTCTGAGGGTGAACGCGGTGATGGATGGTTTGATTCTGGAATACCTTAACCAGCCGCTAGTAATTGTTGCACATTTCGGTGTTATCTTAAGCCAAATTCAGCGGGCGGAAGGCCAGGGGCCTAAGCACACTATGAGACATGAAATTGACAACCTTTCCATAACACATTTAGAGTGCAATCGCGATATATGGGCTGTCAATAAAATCAATTTTTCAGCATGACTTTTAGAATTTCAGCATTACCGACCGAGCCTCATCAGAAAATTTCTTAACCGCTATATAGCCAATGCAATAAATATAACGTTAAGATTAAAATCCCGCATACCTTCCACTTTGAAGGTATCAGCTAAGGGTTTAAAAACTCACAAACCTGTGAGCATACAGCCCACTTTTTCACTTTTTGGCTGCCAAATAATTCTACTCAAGTTCCGTAAAGAAAAGTCATGCCCTACGCACTTCAATCGCTTGCCAGATTTTTTCTGCAACGTTGATTCCATCAAATCTTTCGAGTTCCTGAATTCCAGTTGGCGAAGTCACGTTTATTTCGGTAAGATAATCGCCAATTATATCAATACCAGCAAACACTAGGCCTTTTTCGTGCAAAAGCGGACCAATAGCAGTACAAATTTCAATATCTCGAACTGTCAGGCCAATTTTTTCTGGTCTCCCTCCAACATGCATATTGGACCTCGTTTCACCTTTTGCCGGAATTCGATTAATGGCGCCAACTGGTTTGCCTTCTACCAGTATCACTCGCTTATCCCCATTTTTCACATCGGGTAGGAATTTCTGAACAATTAAAGGTTCCCGTGAATATTCCGTGAAGAGTTCATGAAGAGCGGACAAGTTTGGATCTGATAAACCAAGTCTAAACACACCTGCCCCGCCATTCCCATAAAGTGGCTTAAGGATAATATCTTTGTATTTTTCTTTGAACTTTTTGATAGTCTCAAGATCCCGCGCAATGGTTGTTGGTGGCGTTAAATCCCGGAAGTTTAAAACTAGCAACTTCTCTGGATAATTTCGAACCCAAAACGGGTCATTAACCACCAGAGTTTGCGGTTTCAAGAACTCAAGCAAATGCGTTGTTGTGATGTATTGCATGTCGAATGGTGGGTCTTGACGCAACCAGATTACATCAAAATCGCTTAAAGCGACTTCTTCTTCCTCTCCAAGCAGCGCCGGTGTGTTTGCAACTCTTTGGACTCGAACTTTATGACCTCGCGCCGTCAGCAAACCTTCTTGGAAAACTAACTTTTCAGCCGAATAATAAAATAGGTCGTGGCCCCGAGCTTGTGCTTCTTCTGCGAGACGAAAAGTACTATCGGCATTAATGTCTACCTCGCTGATCGGGTCCATTTGGAAGGCGATTTTCATAAAATTCTCCAGGCTTTTTGCTTGTAACATGTAGAACAGGGAAAACTTTGGCAATGCACTGGTGGCATGTTTCGTCATAAATAGGAAAAACTTTTCCCAGAGATGTCAATCTTACAATCAGCACATTTTATTGCAATAAAAAGAACACATTATAAATGTTATTAGAATGTCAGTCATAAAATGCGATGCTTAAGTATTTCGCTGTATGTCTGATTTCTAGACAATACCACTTAGTATTACCATAGGGGAATAAAAACTATTGGCCAGTGGGAATGAGAGCCTGACTTTATAGTAATATTATCCACTTCATCATCGTTACAAAGCTAACGCAGTGCACTGCGCTGTCGCTGGCCAAAATAGAAATTGAGTATCTCTTTTGTCTTTATGGCATCCACCCTGTTTTAAAAGTCTTTTGAGTCGATTTTTTTTGTAAAATTTAAAGCCTTTTGATAAATTTCGCGCCTAGGTAGTCCAAATGTTTCAGCAACAATTTGAGATGCATCCCGCATGCTCATAAGCTTCAGCGCATCCTGAATTGCTGATAATACATCATCATCATTAAATTTTCGTTGAACGGCTTCACCAACCAAAACTACGCATTCACCCTTAACGTCTTTATTTTCCACAATATCTCGCAAATCCTGAAGTGATCCCCGCTGAACCTCTTCAAATTTCTTGGTAAGCTCACGGCAATAGGCAGCCTGGCGATCAGCCCCCAAAACATCACATGCATCTTGCAACATTGCGGCTATACGCTTGGATGATTCGTAAAAAATTAGTGTCGCTCTCGTGCCAGATAGTTTTTCCAACCGGGCTCGACGCGCAGATTTTCCAGAAGGCAAAAACCCATCGAAGTAGAAACTATCAGTGGGTAATCCGGCCAAAGTCAAGGCTGGCAATAGTGCTGCTGGACCTGGTACCGCGGTGACAAACTGTCCGTCTTCGATTGCAAACTTTAACAATTTATAACCCGGATCGGCAACCAGAGGAGTCCCAGCCTCAGATGTATAGGCAACCGATTTCCCTGAACGAAGATAGTCTAAAAGCTTATTTCGGACCCTGATAGTACTGTGGTCATGATAAGAAATTACAGGTCTATCCAGTATTGGTATACCGTGAATGTTCATCAACCGGCGCAAAGTCCGAGTATCTTCTGCAGCAAGCACATCCGCACAGAGAAGGATATCGAGTGCCCTCAGTGTAATGTCTCGGGCGTTGCCAATAGGTGTTGCAACAAGATACAATCCTTTAGCTAATTCGATCTTTTTGCAATTCACCTCTGGACCCGCTCTATTTGCGCTTTATGATCTCTCTCTTGAAAGGGCTTAACCCTGAGGGAGTCGCGTGCCATGATTGATTTAATTGTTATTTTTCGCAAGAGAACGCTGGGCGTTATCTGGCTGGGTGTGGCAATTGCGCTAAGTGCCTGCAATGTAGACACCACGAGTATGGACAACGGACCGACTATAAGAATTGGTGATCCAGTCCCTGTTGCATTGCTTGTTCCGAAGAGTAATGTGAAAACTGGTGAACTCGCCCAAAGCCTAGAAAATGCCGCCAACCTTGCTGTTGGAGACTTAAAAAATGTAAAAATTGATCTTCGCGTTTACGACACCGCGGGTTCAGCAGTAATAGCGGCCCAAGCTGCGCAAACAGCGGCAGATGAAGGTGCTAAGATTATTATAGGACCCCTTTTTGCCGAGGCAGCAAATGCTGCCGGCCTGGCCATCGCCGAGGAAGGTATCAACGTATTAAGTTTCTCAAACAATGCTTCAATTGCAGGTGGCAACGTTTTCGTGCTTGGCCAGACTTTTGACAATACGGCGAAGCGTCTCATCGATTTTGCAGCGGCTCAAGGCAAACGCAACGCGATCATTGTTCATCCAGCTAACATTGAGGGAGAATTTGGGAAGCTTGCAATCGAAAGAGCGGCTGCTGGTAGTAGGCTTAATATCGTGTCATCTCAAGGTTTCGATTTCTCGCGTGAAGGCGTGGCAAACGTGGTTCCGCTGGTACGTGCCGCCGTTGAAATTGAAGATGCAGATTTAGTCCTATTGACATCTACAACTGCCGGTGCACTTGGATTATTGGTGCAAATGCTTCCAGAAGCCGGTGTTAAACCAGAAGACTTACAATTCGCAGGCTTGGCTAGATGGGATATCCCTGCGCAAAATTTAGCCCTTCCAGGTGTCCAGGGAGGTTGGTTTCCTGTGCCTGATCAGGAACTTTTGGCAAATTTTTCTGCACGCTTCGAAGAACTCTATGAAAGCAAACCGCACCATCTTGCAAGCCTATCATACGATAGTATTGCCGCTATCGGCGCTCTGGTGGCATCCGGAAAACGTAATGCCTTAACGCGTGCAGCTCTTACCCAAGCCGCTGGCTTTGAAGGGGTTGATGGTATTTTTCGCTTTTTACAAAACGGGACAAACACGCGGGGACTTGCTATAGCTCAAGTGGTAGACAAACAGGTAGAGATTATTGACCCGGCCCCAAAATCTTTTGGCTTCTCAGGTTTCTGAAGACACCAACACACCAAATCCTCTGATTTGCGAGCCTAAAGCGATTTTCGATATGGGTAGTTTTGATGCCCGTTTTGAAGTAATCTTGACTAATTCTGGGGACATGAGAGAACTTAGATTAAATCTTGTTGCAGAATTACAGAATCTCCACAAAAGCGGCCGCGAAATGTTGCGACAGGCATTTCTCGCTGAGCCATTAGCCGCGCACCGTCTCAACAAAAGTTACACTTATCTCACAGACTGCATTATTTCCTGCGTATGGAAGATTACTACAAGAGTACTTCATCCCATCACCTCTCCAAATAATTTGGAACATCTTTCTGTGCTCGCAGTTGGTGGCTATGGGCGAGGGGATATGGCTCCTTTTTCGGACATAGACCTCTTGTTCTTATCTCAAAACAACCTGTCATCGTGGACACAGAATGTTATCGAGAGCATGCTTTATATTCTATGGGACTTGAAGCTCAAAGTAGGTCATGCCTCCCGTACCGTGAAAGAGTGCCTTAGCCTTGGTAAAGAGGATTTCACGATACGAACTGCAATGCTTGAATTACGGTATATTGAGGGTGATGTAAAACTATCAAAAGAGCTAGAAGACAATTTATCAAGTGAGCTTTTTAGGGGCACTGAGAAGGAATTCATTGACGCAAAACTCCGCGAACGCGATGCACGCCATCAAAAGCAAGGCGGGCAACGCTATATGGTGGAACCCAACGTCAAAGAGGGTAAAGGCGGGCTGAGGGACCTCCATTCGCTCTTCTGGATCGCCAAATATGTTCACCGCGTGAAAGCAATCTCAGAGCTTGTGGAACTCGGACTATTTAAGTCACAGGAACATAAAATATTCGCTGCCGCCGAACAGTTTCTACTGGCTGTGCGTAGCCATCTTCATCTGATTACAAATAGAGCCTCTGATCAACTTACTTTTGATCTTCAAGTCGAGGTAGCAGCAGTTATGGGGTATGAGGACAAAAGTGGGCGCCGGGCTGTCGAATATTTTATGCAAGATTACTTCCGTCATGCGACAAGCGTTGGTGATTTGACCCGTATCTTTTTGACATTCTTAGAAGCCACACACAGAAAATCAGAACCGCTACTGCAACGTATATTCGGAAAGAAACCAACTGTGAAGACAGGTTATATTGTCGTGCATAACCGCATCTCAGTAAAATCGCCAGATCATTTTATAACCAACCCTTTAAACCTGCTGCGCTTGTTTGAAGAGGCCTTGCGAACTGGTCTTTTGATTCACCCTGACGCAATGCGTTTGGTTTCAGCGAATCTTCACCTTTTTGACGATAAATTACGCCACGAAAAAGAAGCTCAGCGCATTTTCATTGATTTAATGTTGAAACATGGTAATCCCGAACGCGCTTTGCGAAGAATGAACGAACTTGGTGCCTTAGCTGCTTTCATCCCACAGTTTGAGCCCATTGTAGCGATGATGCAATTTAACATGTATCATAGTTTCACTGTAGATGAGCATACAATACAATGCATCGGCACGCTGGCTCAGATCGAACGCGGTGAATTGGTTGAAGAGCTACCCGTAGCCAGCTCAATTCTTAAGAAAGGCCCAAATCGCCGAGTTCTCTATATTGCTCTTTTGGTTCACGACATCGGTAAGGGACGCAAAGAAGACCACTCTATTCTTGGAGCCAAGATTGGGCGCAACGTTGCTGCCAACCTTGGGCTTGATCAGGAAGAGGTGAATAACATCGAGTGGTTGGTGAGGTATCATCTTTTAATGTCGGACATGGCCCAGAAGCGCGATATTGCGGACCCGCGAACGGTGCGCGACTTTGCAAAAGCCGTTCAAAATACTAAGCGTTTGGACCTGCTTACAGTACTGACTGTCTGTGATATTCGAGCTGTTGGGCCCACCAGTTGGAATAATTGGAAAGCCGCTCTGATCCGTGCACTATATAGGCAAACTGCCCGCGCCCTGGAAACGGGCTTAGAAGATCTCAACCGTGAAACCAGAGGTTCAGAAGCCAAAAGTAACCTTCGCACCGCCCTTTCGGACTGGAGCAAAGAGGATCTTAAAGAGGAGACTTCGCGTCATTATCCACCGTATTGGCAAGGCTTACACGTGACTGCACATGTCGTCTTTGCCAACCTTCTTCAAGGACTAACCAACGATGAAATAAGGATTAATCTCCATCCTGATACAGATCGCGATGCAACACGCGTTTGTTTTGCCCTTGTCGATCATCCTGGAGTTTTTTCTCGATTGGCAGGCGCACTAGCTTTGGTGGGCGCAAATGTTGTGGATGGGCGTAGTTATACAAGCAAAGACGGATACGCTACTTCAGCTTTTTGGGTGCAGGACATCAACGGCCACCCCTATGAGGCCAGTCGACTACCACGACTGCGCGACATAATTGGCAAAACTTTACGAGGAGAAGTCTTAGCCCGAGACGCTATAAAGGATAAAGACAGACTGAAAAAACGAGAGCGCGCCTTCAAGGTGCCAACATCAATTTCCTTTGACAATGAGGGTTCAGAAATTTTTACGATTATCGAGGTAGATTCGCGCGATCGGCCAGGGTTGCTTTATGACTTGGCCCGAACCATGGCTAGCGCTAACGTCTACATAAGTTCGGCAGTGATAGCAACCTATGGGGAACAGGTCGTTGACAGTTTTTACGTTAAAGACATGTTTGGTTTAAAATTCCATAGTCAAAGCAAGCAACGCAATTTGGAGAAAAGACTACGCGAAGCCATTGAAAAAGGTGCCGCAAGAGCAAGTGGGCAAAACGGATGAAACTGTTTCAAAATATCTTGACCGTAGGCATTTGGACGCTCATGAGTCGCATTTTAGGACTAGTGCGGGATATTTTGCTCTTAGCATTTATTGGTGTTGGACCTGTTTTAGACGCTTTTATCGTAGCGTTTCGTCTTCCAAATATGTTCAGAAGACTATTTGCAGAGGGTGCGTTCAACGCCGCTTTTGTACCAATTTATACAAAACGTCTTCAGAGTGGAGAAAAAGCTGAAAGTTTTGTTCTTGAGGCAGTGAGTGGTCTCACTTTTGTGCTTCTAATTGGCACTGGCTTGGGGATGATTTTCATGCCGGGTCTTGTGTGGGTCACAGCGTCTGGCTTTAGTGGAGATCAGCGTTTTGAACTTGCCGTAGAATATGGCAAGATCATGTTTCCTTATATTTTCTTAATATCTTTGACGGCCTTGCTTTCGGGTGCGTTAAACGCGCATGGTAGATTTTCAATGGCAGCGGCCGCACCCGTTTTTTTGAATATCATTATAATTACTGCACTTTCGCTTGCTTGGTTTTTGAGGCAGGAACCAGCGTTCTTTGTTGTTTGGAGTATTCCTATAGCAGGTGTAGTACAACTATCCCTTTTGTGGTGGAACGCCCGGCAATCGGGTATTATGGTAAAACTTATCCGACCCAAGCTAAGTCCAGACATGCTCCATTTGATTACTGTCGCGATCCCCGCTGCCCTGTCAAATGGCATCGTGCAAATCAATTTACTGGTTGGAACTATCGTTGCAAGTTTTTTCCCTGGGGCTGTCAGTTGGCTCTACGGGGCGGATCGTTTGTATCAACTTCCATTGGGCATTGTGGGAATTTCTGTTGGCATTGTACTGTTACCAGAACTTTCCAAACGCCTTCACGCTGGTGATAGAGCCGGTGCCAAGGTTGCTTTTTCCCGAGCTAGTGAGATTAGTTTTGCCTTGAGTTTTCCAGCCTCAGTAGCATTATTTGTGATTCCTTTGCCATTAGTATCAGCTCTTTTTGAACATGGAGCGACCGATCGCAACGATGTGGAAGCGATTTCACTTGCCTGCTCAATATACGGTCTAGGATTACCTGCATTTGTTTTACAAAAAGTATTGCAACCCCTGTATTTCTCTCAAGAAAATACAAAATCACCGTTCCGGTTTGCCCTAATAGCTATGATTATAAACGGGGTGCTGGCCATTGGTCTTATGAAACCATGTGGCTGGATAGCGCCAGCCATAGCAGTTACTGTATCGGCTTGGTTGATGGTAGGATTGTTAGCGATTGGCGCCCGTGAGTTTAGTGATGTTGCTCGCATCAGTAAAGTAAGCCAAAATCGAATGATCCGTATCGGGTTTGCGGCAATTGGAATGGGGATAGCCCTTTGGAGTATAGACAGCTTTATCGGAACTTACACCGAACGGACACTTATCCGTGTTCTTTATGGCTTTAGTTTGGCTTTCGCGGGCCTTGCCATCTACAGTATGTTCACAATTCTAAGCGGTGCAATTAAAGTATCTGACTTACAAAGGGCCCTGCGCCGTTCTTAAGATTTACGCAGCATGTCTAGTACCCTGGAAAAACCACCAGGTACAAATAAAAACGATAACAAGAAACCTGTGCCAAAAGAGATAAGATCAGCTACCCAACTATCGTTATCACCAAATATGATGCTAAAAATCAACTGAACGCCCATTAGTAACGCAATCAGATAAAATGCCTGTCCTTGTGGAGCATTATTTACACGCAGAGTTATCCACATCATAAAAGTATAGGCACCTATAAGGCCATAAATACCTGTAATAGAACCAAAGAGCCACCCGCCCTCTGGAACAGCCAGTGAATAGATAAAAGCTCCAACCGCTGCAGAACCTACAAAAAACACCAGCACTGAAATAGCTGAAAACAAAGATCCTACTATTTTTCCCATTGCCAGGAATAGTGCACAAGCTATTGCCGTATTCAACATACTTCCATGAATAAACGAAAAACTCACAAACCGTGCTAAATCATCTAGAGTATATTTTTTATTTTCTATCATCCAAAGCGTCAGGTGTGAATTAACTGCAAACCGTTCAATCGTCTCAACGCGCCACTCGATAGCATTAGATCCACCAATTAGTACTGGCCCTATCGTCAGCCAAAACTCAATTCCCCCAATAGCTGCGAAAAGTGCCACAACTACTGGCGGCATTGGATTAAATGCATTAGGTTGTGAATTTCGATACATCATAGCTGTCCTTCGCTTGACGATGGTCTGCGCTATGGGTAAGCCCTTTAGGGTAGAAATTCCAGACGGAGTTTATTATAATGGCGGATGCGGTCCAAACGCAGTCGAACTTCACGTTTAAGAAACGGGTATTTTCCGGAATCCAACCCTCGGGTGGTCTAACACTTGGAAATTACCTTGGCGCAGTTAAGCGGTTTGTTCAGATGCAGGAGGAAGACTATGAGACAATCTACTGCATGGTTGATCTGCACGCAATCACAACGTGGCAAGATCCTAAAAAACTGAAATATAATACTCGCGAACTAGCTGCGTTCTTTATTGCTTCAGGTTTACAACCGTTAAAATCAATTCTCTTTAATCAATCAGCTATTTCCGAACATGCTGAACTTGGATGGATATTCAACTGCGTGGCACGTATGGGTTGGATGAAACGAATGACTCAGTTCAAGGATAAGGCAGGTAAGAATGCTGAAAATGCATCTCTCGGTCTATTCGGTTATCCCTCATTAATGGCAGCTGACATCCTAATTTACCATGCCACCCATGTGCCCGTGGGTGAGGATCAGAAACAGCACCTTGAGCTTACTCGTGATATCGCAGCAAAGTTTAATCATGACTTTAACCTTGATTTTTTCCCCATGATCAACCCCGTCATTGGCGGACCCGCAGCGCGAGTGATGAGCCTAAGAGATGGTTCCAAAAAGATGTCGAAATCTGATCCCTCTGACCTCAGCCGTGTAAATATGACCGATGATGCCGATGCAATCGCACAAAAGTTTCGCAAGGCCAAAACAGATCCAGACGCTCTGCCATCTGAAATATCAGGTCTAAAGAACCGCCCTGAGGCGCAAAATTTAGTAGCTATTTATGCAGCGTTGGGAAATGAAACTGTCGAACAAGCTCTTAGAGATTTGGGAGGCAAGCAATTTTCTGAATTCAAGCCAATGCTTATAGAACGAGCCGTTGAAATACTTTCCCCAATATCAGATGAAATGGGCTATCTGATGCGGGATGTGACTGAAATTGATAGAGTTTTAAAAATTGGTGCTGATAAGGCACGCTCCATTGCAGCGCCGATTTTAAGGAAAACCTATGATATTGTCGGAATACTGAGGCCCTAATTTAAGGATGGTTTTATTCGTAACATAAGTTGGGATTTCCAACCGGAAATCGACTTAATGATCTATTATTTTAAAAATACTCTAAGAATATTTTTATCACCATGTATCCTCTACACATGGTATATTTAATACAATCTCTATCGATTTTGCAGTTGTTTAACTTTTTGCGCAAACTGAGAGCCTTAGCTATTTTCTAAAGTTAGTTGGGGGTATAGGCTGAACGTTGCAATTAGGGAGTTTTTTACCTGGGAATCAGAAGATTGAAGATCACGGTGTGTAGTAGCCGATATTCGTGTTGACTCTTTCCTTCGCCTGTAGTGGCAATAGAGTAAAGAGCGCCTTCTTTTTAGCAAGGAGCTGAAGAAAATCTTAGATGTTTGGGGAACCTGACTTATGGCAACGGGACAGAATATACACACTTACTTTGAAGGAACATGGAACAAAGGTAACATAGCTATTATACACGCCGCCGACCATGGCGCATGGCTGGGCTCCAGTGTTTTTGATGGTGCGCGATATTTCAATGGCGTTGCACCAGATCTTTTAGCGCACTGTGAACGTGTTAATCAATCAGCCAAAGCTTTGATGCTGAAACCGAGCATTTCTACACCAGACATGGTTGAAATCGTTTGGGAAGGTTTAAAATTGTTCTCGACTAACGCAGCCGTATATATTCGCCCAATGTATTGGGCTATCGATGGAGATATTTCTGCAATAGTTCCAAAAGGTCAAACCGTAGGCTTTGCAGTATGCCTCGAAGAGATCCCTTTAGCTCCTGATACAGCGAGTGTCCGGCTGACGCGTACGCGCTTTCGCCGCCCGGTGCTAGAAGATGCGGTGGTCAATGCAAAAGCCGGTTGCCTTTATCCAAATAACGCCCGTATGTTGGTTGAGGCCCGCTCCAAAGGTTTTGACAATGCTTTGGTTGCAGATGCGATTGGCAATGTTGCGGAAACGGCTACCGCCAATATATTTTTAGTGAAGGACGGAGAAGTTTTCACCCCAGTAGCTAACGGTACTTTCCTTGCGGGCATCACCCGATCTCGACATATCGTAAATCTTAAGGCAGACGGACACAAGGTACATGAAAAAGTTCTTAGCTTTCAAAACTTTGAAGAGGCTGACGAAGTATTTATGTCGGGAAATATGAATAAGATTACACCGGTCACTGCTTTTGATGAACACACTTATCAGGTTGGTCCTATAACAAAGAAGGTGCGCGATCTTTACTGGGACTGGGCGGTATCCTGAGGCACCTAATACTCCAAATTTAAAAATTTACAATATTGCGTCTTGGACAAACATAACGCATCCTGTGCAATGGGAGAATGGTGCAATGCGCAAATTTTTGGTGATTTTGGACGAAAGCCGTGAGTGCCTCAATGCCATGCGGTTTGCTGCCATGCGAGCGGCAAATACTGGTGGCGGTGTTGAGATTTTAGCCGTAATACCACCCGATGAATTCAACCACTGGATCGGCGTTAGTGACATTATGCGTGAAGAGTCGCGAGAACGAATTACAGCACATTTCGAAGTTTTTGCCAAATGGATGCGAGACCGTCAAGGCATTGATCCTGAGCTTGTGATCCGTGAGGGAGAACCCGTTCCCGAAATCCTGGCACAAGTCCGCGCAGATCCCGAAATTGGTGTCCTTGTTCTCGGTGCAGGGACAGATAATAAAGGACCTGGTCCACTTGTTACACAGCTCACCAAAAATTCTGGAGCACTTCCTATGCCAATTACTATTGTTCCGGGCGATTTATCAAAAGAACGTCTAAAAGCAATAACATAAAGATTGGTTACCCTTCACTCATATCTTTATCTTTGTAATTCCTTATTTTTAGCACCCAATTTTTTAATGAGACACCTTGCTCAGTTTTTGATCGATCCTTGTTAAAAGTTAGAGAGCACTAAACCTTTGGACATATTACAATTAAATGGATGAATATTTGTTCTGCGCAATCTCAACTTAAGTAACTTATAGATCACAAAATACATTGGCTTTTGAAAATAAAAACAGGCTTATAACGCGGGTAATAATTCTAAAACGCCGAAGTTACGAAACAATTTCTTTTATTTTTGAATTTTTTGTCCTAATTAGAATCATTCTAATGTCTTGACACTCGCCAGACGCCTACGCATAATTAGGTTCAATAACGAGGTTTGCTCATGTTTATCCAGACTGAATCGACGCCTAACCCAGCAACATTGAAATTTCTGCCAGGGCTAACCGTTTTGGAAAATGGGACTGCTGATTTTCCTTCTGTTGAGGGGTCAGAGAAATCTCCTCTCGCTTCGCGCTTGTTTCAAGTGGTTGGAGTAACAGGAGTTTTTTTC
>MDTB01214825.1_pt1 | contig 53716 bp, 52 predicted proteins | sample 811161 | NCBI WGS metagenome assembly MDTB01 (sample SAMN05326650, study PRJNA326480) | marine metagenome | isolation source: seawater | place: Mediterranean Sea | collected 2009
AGCACTTACACTAATCAAAAACATCAATACGGACTAGGGATTAAAAAAACTTTTCAAAAAAATACACCACACGAAGTTGATATAACAATTGCATATTTAAAAGGTCTTAATTCAAATTCTTTTGATCAATCACTTATTTGGTATGTAAATAAATCATTTTAATAATTATTAAGTTCAGTTCTTTTAAACAGAGTTTGTATCCATTTTTGTAGGAAAATAAGACTGCATATCAATCAATTTTTATATTCCAACTCACACAACAAGAATCGATGCAGTCTTTTCCTATACATTTGAAATCTTGTATATATTCAGGAACAAAAAAACTCTGGTTTATTTGCATGGTAACTAAAATTTTCACAATATTAGTACCAACACAGAAAATCAAAACCCTATCTTAAATAGTCATGATCTAACTTCTTTAAGGTATTTTATTGGTACATTCTTTGCTAATATTTAATATGGTAGATTTAAAACCTGAATATTATGAAAATTTTTCCTGTATAGGTTCTCAATGTTCAGATACTTGCTGTCAGGGTTGGCAAGTAAACGTAGACCAAAAATGTCATAACAAATATTTAAAATTGAAAAAAAAAGTCAATTATAAAAATTTAGATAGTTTTTTAATTAAAGATCAAAATCCTACCTCTCGTCACTTTTCGTCAATTAAAATGAAAAAAAATGAACTTTGCCCTTTTTTAGACAGAAACAGATTATGTGACATACAAAAAAAATTTGGTAAAGATTACTTACCAGATACCTGTAAAATATTTCCAAGGAGAACAATTGATTTTGATGAAATAAAAGTAAAAACCCTATCACTAGCCTGTCCTGAAGCTGCAAAATTATGTCTAACTAAAAAAAATTCCATGAATATAAAATCAGAAGACAGCAAAGAAAGGAGTTTTTTAAAGATTGTTCCAAGTTATTTACATAATTCATTCACTATGGTTGGAGAAAAATTATTTAATAAAATTTATTTTTTATTTAAAGACAAAGACTTAGATTTAATGAGTTTACTTTTTATTTGTGAAGGTACTCTTAATAAACAGAAATATCTCGAAAGGAATCCAGAAAAAATAGATTTGGTGTTTAATTTAATTGTCGATGAATCTAAAAATATAGATTTTTTTAAATTTGATAAATCCGAAGTTAAACTTAATTTTTTAACTGACATAAATGCTTTAATCCAAAATACTAATCCTAATTGCTCACTAAAGGAAATATTATTTAAAACTCATAATGAGTTAGTTAAAAAAAAACCTGGCCTTGAGGCTATTATTAATTTTAAAGATATTGAAAAGAAGTATTATAAAAACTTTGAAAAAAAAAAATTACAGTATTCTAAGAAATTATTTCTTAAATGAATTGTTGGGTCACGCCCAAATATTTACAAATGAAATTCCTAATTGTAGAAATAGATTCTATCTTACAATATTGTGTTTGGTTATTTCAAAGTTAATTACTATGAGTTTTATATCTGAAAATAATAAAAATCTCGATAAACAAATCTTGGTTAATGCTATTCAAAAAGTGATAAAAAATTTTGGGGCCTTAGTTTTAGTCGATAAAAATCATGAATATGAATTACATCCTGAAGTTTATTCAGCTTTAAAAAGGATTGACAGGAATAGTGTATTTAATTCACTATTTTTACTTTTTTCTTAATTAGTCATTCGATAGTCGCAGAAACATTTTTAATTTTTTGAAAAAATTGACACAAATTATGAAATTGATTATTAAGCACATCAATTGAAAATTGTTTATACTTAGGTTTATTTATGTTCAGACCTAACTAAGAATTATTCAAAACCAGGTCATCTTAATGTAGGAAAATTTTATCCATTTCTTAACAAAAAATATGCATTAAAGTTAATGTATTTCCTATTTGAAACAATTAATGTAGATACAAGTACAAATAAAAATAAACTAGATATTATGAAAGGAACTTTAAGAGAAAAATACCAATTAATATTAAAAAAACTGGTTATGAAAAAATACGAAAATATACTTGAAAATATTAGCGATGATATAATTATAGGAATAAATAATATTAAAGATTCAAAAATTATTAACCTGATAATATTATATTTCTCAAAACCTAAAATTCTTAAAACTAGATTTTGATAAATTTTTAAATTTCCAATTACACTTATAGCATTTGATATTACAATAAGACCAATTACAATAACTACACCTGAAATTAAAGTACTGACTACAAATAATTTATTTAAAAAATTTTTTGTTTTATTTATATATTCTGACAACTTAATGTAAGTGATGGTTGGTAATTTTTTTAACAAATTGTTAAGATTTACTACGTCGTCATTTTTAAATTTAACAGTAGACATAAATTCGTGAGGAATGTTTGATGCATATTTAGGGTTAAATAATATTGCAAAATTAATGTTTAGATCTCTGTAATCAACTTTTCTGAAATTCGTAATGATTCCTGTAACTAAATTTCCATAAATATTAAATGTAAGGGAGTCACCTATTTTTAGTTTTAAATCATTTGCAACTTTGTGATCTAATGAAAGTTCTAATTTGTTATTTTCATCTGAATTCCACCATTTACCTTTTACAATTGGATTATTACTAGGAGGATCTTTGGACCAAGAAATTCTTCTTTCTCCATTGATAAACCAAAAGCTTTTATTTTTTTCATCAATTAATTTCTTCGGTTTTTTATTGTTGATAGCCTCTATTCTTGCCGAAATCATCGGTACAGTTATTTGCTTTGCTTCATAATCGATTTCACGAATTTGTTCTGAGAATAAATTTAATTCATTTTGCTGAATGCCTAAAAAAAAATAATCAGGGGCGTTCTTTGGTATTGAGCTATTTAGCTCCTTATTGATATTTGAGGACAAAATCCCCAAAAAAAACAATACCGTTATTCCTAATCCCATAGTCATTATTATTGTTGAATTAAGACTGCTGTGTACCTTTAGATTTTTAATTCCCATTTTAAAAGATATGTTTTGAACATTTTTAATTCTATCTAAAATTACAATGTAGAACTTCGATAACAAAAAGTAAAAAAAACTAATAATTATAAAAAAGATGAAAAATATTGCTGTTTGTTGAGGTTTTACATTTAGTATACAAAAAAAGAAAATAAATATTATTAAGAATATGCTAATTTCTAAAATCGATCTTCGACTATAATTTAAATTCAAGTGTGTACTACTATTTCTAAATAAATCCGCTACTTTAATTTGGTCAATACTATCTATTACGGGTTTAGAAAATATAAAGAAAACTAAAACGCTAAAAAACTGAATTATTAAGAATTCATAGATTTTAAATTTAACCTTAAGTTGAATATTCAGAAAATTTAAAAGACTTTGATCTATAAGAGAAATAATAGCTAAACTCAAAATATAGGCACAAAGTGAACAAAATATTAGAATTAGAAAGATTTGCGCATAGTACAATGCTTTAATATTTTGTGAGCTTAACCCTAACGATTTAAAAATCGCAATTTTAAACTGATTATTACTTAAAAAAGAAAATAATGAGTTTTTTAATCCAATACCAGAAATAAGAATAGCTGATGCTGAAATAATAGACAAAAAATAGATAAAATTTTCAATTACTTTTTTTAAATTCTGACTAATATCTTCAGGGTATTTAATTTCCAGATTTTTATATTTAGTAATACCACCTGGAAGTTTTTTATTATTTTCCATTTTTGTAAGTTTATATTTAAACCTTACAAAACTTCCCAGATTGTTAATTTTCAAATCCTTAAAGCTAGACTTATGAATTAATGCTTGATCTCCAAAAAGGAAAAACCCTCCAATATCTGGTAACCGCTCTATAACCCCGATAACTTCAAATGGTATATTTTGTATTGTTAAAATTTCACCGAATTTTAAATTAAGGTTTTTTTTGAGTAGTTTTATCAATCAAAATAGTATTGGGTTTAGTTTTGAGTATTTTTAATGAATTAGGGGGATCAACCATCGCCTTACCAACAAGCGGATAAGAATTATCAATTACTTTAATTCTAGTGGCTTTATTTTCCTCATTTTTAGCTCTTATGATCGAAGTAAATTCAATAACTTCTGTAATAAAAAAACTTTCTTTTAATTCGTCTAATAAATTTAAATTCAAAGCTTCATTTTTAGTTGATAATTCTAAATCACCACCAAGAAGAACTCTTGAATTATTTTTTATTTCGTCTTCGATACTATTTTTTAAAATTGAAACAGATGAAAAAATTAATAGACTTATAAAAATTGAAAAAAAAACTTTGATGATCTTTGATTTATTTTTATTAAGTTCCTTTGTGAAGAACTGAAAAAATTCTGAAAAATTCATTGTTAAACTTTGATCCTTCCATCAAGTAACTTTATGACTCTGTCACACTTTTTTGCTAAACTCATGTTGTGAGTTACTAAAATTAGACTAATTTTTTTTTTGTAAGTATAATTTATCAGTAAATCTGAAACCAGTTCAGTATTTTTTCTATCTAAATTACCAGTGGGTTCATCTGCTAAAATAATTTTTGGATTAAATGAAATTGCCCTGGCAATTGCTACTCGTTGTTGTTCCCCACCTGATAACTCAGAGGGTAAATTATTTTTTCGATGGGCTAAACCTATGTTAGAAAGAATTAAACCGGCTTTTTTTTTTTTCATCTTTAATTTTATTTATTTGCATTGGAAACATTACATTTTCAAGGGCTGTATAATTTGGTATGAGATAAAATTGCTGAAAAATTAATCCAATTTTTTTTTTTCTTATTTGAGTCTTTTTTTCCTCACTAATGTTTGAGAAATTTTCGTTATTAAAAAATATTGAACCGGTGGTTGGTTTTTCTAAACCGGACATAAGCATTAATAAACTAGTTTTTCCGGAACCACTTTCGCCAATAATAGCTACTCTTTCATTTTTGTTTATAACAAAATTTATATTTTTTAAAACCTTGATATCATTTCCGTTTACATGATAGTTAAGATTAATGTTATCTAATTTATACAAATTTTTCATATTAAAGCTTTTATTCATATTTATGATCGGAATAAACTTTATACCAGCAAAAGTTTATTGTAACCAAGAAATTGTATTGCTTGGCGATAGTTTAATGTCTGGCTACGGTTTAGATGAGAAGTTTCATTTATCCACAGTTTTGGAAAAAAGTCTTAGAGTAAAAGGGTTCGATGTAAAAGTAATTAATGCAAGTGTATCTGGGGACACAACATCTGGAGGACTAAACAGAGTGAATTGGTTACTTGAAGGAAAAGACATAGATATTGTGGTTTTATGTCTTGGAGCCAACGATATGTTAAGAGGTACCAAACCTAGTCTTGTAAGACAAAATTTGAGTATGATTCTAGAAATATTAGCCGAAAAAAAGATTACTGTTCTTTTTGCTGGCATGATATCTCAAGAGGCATTTGGAGAAAAATATAAAAAAGAATTTGATAAAATATATCCAGAACTTGCAGAAAAATTTAAAGTTAGCTTTTTACCTTTTTTACTGGATGGTGTCGCACTTAACCCTGAATTTAATTTGAAAGATGGAAAGCACCCTAATCCTAAAGGTGTAGTTCTAATAAGTAAAAATTTACAAAAGAAATTAATTAATCTTCTTGAAAATTAGTTAAATTTTAGTTGGGTTTTACAAAGAACTAAAGATTTTTAATCCCTCGAAAGTGGCTTGTTAATAAAAAACTAGTCCAGGGCAGTACTTTCTAAAATAATTAGAAATTTAAGAGAAGGAAATATAAACTTTTATTTTGTCAATGCATTCAGTGGTTCGGTATACTCATCAACTATTTCATTGAACCAATCATGATCTACAAGTGAGGTATCTTTTTCTTTTGGCATTGCCAATGTATTTATTGTTGCTGAATTTAAGTAGTAATTATTATCATTAACGAAATAGTTATTAGGATTATATAACATGGTTGTTGCCCAAAATGGTTTATAACCAATATTTAAAAGATATTTATTCAAAAAATTTGGATACTCTCGATGATTTTCAATCCAGATGATTGGTCTGAACTTTTTAATAAAATTTTTTGCCCCTTTTAAAACATTTAATTCCATTAACTCGACGTCTATTTTTAAAAAATTACATTGTTCTATATCTATAAATCTATCAAGAGTCATGAATCTTATACTATGTTTTTTATTGGTTTTTTTCTTAACATATTTCTGATTATTTCTTCCTAGAAAACTAATTCCGCCGAAATTTCCAACTGTTGAATAATCAAAGTCATCTAATTCTAAAATTTCGTTTTTTGCGCCTAATCCCTCACTCATGACTTTTACATTATTGAGACCATTCTCTTGAATATTCTTTTTTAATAATTTATTTATAAAAGGCTGAGGTTCAAAAGAAAATACTTTTCCATTTGATCCAACTTTTCTTGCCATTGGGACAGAAAAACACCCAATGTTAGCACCTATATCAAAGACTATGTCTCCTTCATTAATAAATTTTAATATTGTTTTCAATTCAAGTTCTGAATATTCTCCATATTCTCTAATTGAGAGACCAATAAATTCATCATAATGGCAAAAATGAAATGTGCCGTGTTTTGCTTTAACTCTTCCAATCGTATTATTGTTCATATTTATATATTAGCAATTCTTATTCCATCTATAAAATAAGTGCATAAAAGAACGTTAATGTATAAAATTTTAGAATAATTAAAAAAGATATTTGCAACTTTATCTAATATTTTTTGGAGTTAAATAAAGGATTCTATTTTTAGGGATTTAATTAAAAAAAAATATAAATTTTTTAGTGATAAACAATCTTTCCTGGTTCACTAAATTTCTTTTGGTGGGGACAATTTTGTGTTGCATTAATCTGTGCATTAAAAAAGATTCTGTAAGATTCTCTTAACAATCTTCCAAGTAAGTATTTTGCAAGCTTAAGTTTATTTGTTTTGTCAGACATCATTAACTTTTTAAAGATTCTGTTATAGACGAAATGTTTTTCATGTTTTTCTTCAATTACATTTGTGATGATTTGTAACATTAAGTCATTAAATTGTTTTTCATTCATATTTTAATGATAATAATTATCATTCGCATTTACAAGTTATTTATTATATTTCTACTTTATTAATATTAAATCAAACTAAAAACATACAAAAATTTGGTTATTTCTAAATAAGTAGTTCATAATTTTAATCAGTTAAGGTGGAGGATACAGAGGTTTAAAGGGTTGGGATTTTAGTTTGTAAATTTTTAAATAAATATCTTTAACTCAATTTTTTACTCTTTGCTTAAATAATTAAATTACTCTTACAATTTTATTTATGATGAACTCTAAGTTTGAATAAGCTATATTAAAATCATTAAATTTACGTATTTAATAAAAATAATATCTTAAAATTTTAAAAAAGGAATTCTTATGACAAAAATAGCGTTTATTTCTGGAGCAAATAGAGGTATCGGATTTGAAACCTCAAAAAAATTAGCAGAGAGTGGTATTAAGGTAATTCTAGGTTCTAGAGATATAAATAAAGGTAGAAAAGCTTTGGAAAAAATCACTTCACTTGGATATGATGCTGATCTTGTAGAATATGATGCCTTTGATTTAAATGCACCAAAAAAAGTTTATGAATTTATTGCCACTAAATATCAAAAATTAGATATCTTGATTAACAATGCTGGTGTACTTTTAACTAACGACCTATTTGTAACTAATAGTTCAAGTGTAAGCGATAAAGATATAAAAGATACATTTCAAACCAATCTTTTTGCTGTTATTTCTCTCACTCAAAAATTGCTTCCTCTAATTAAAAAATCAGATGCAGGAAGAATAGTTAACGTCTCAACAATTCTTAGCTCATTAACTCTTCATTCAGCAAAAGATTCGCCAATAGCACCGGCAAAAGAATTTGCGTATAATGCTTCCAAGACAGCTCTAAATGCTTATACGATTCATCTAGCTCTAGAGCTAAAGGATACAAATATTAAAGTTAATTCTGGCCATCCTGGCTGGGTAAAAACTGAATTAGGGGGACCAAAGGCTCCTATGGAAGTCGAAGACAGTTATAAGACTTCCCTTCGATTAGCTACCCTTGATGATAACGGTCCAACTGGAGGTCTGTTTCACGAAGAAGATACTATTCCGTGGTAAGGTAAAAATTTTCTAATTAAAATGAGGCAACAATAAAAATAAATATAATTAAAAAAATTACTAAAAGTATTAAAAGATAGTTTTGATACTTTTCAAAAAAATTTGTATAAGTTTCTTTTTTATTTATATTTTGTTGATTTGAAAAAACATTTTCTATCTCTGGAAATTGTTTAAAAAAAGTTTTAATAATTCTGTTTTCACTTTTACTACCTATAACTTGAATTAATTTGTTAAGATATTTTGCGTTTTTTTTGTAATTATTTTCTATTAAAAACTTTGATAATGATTTTATTTCAAATGAGGTTCCAAATTTTCTCTCTAAAAAAGCGTTTATAAATCTATTTTCTACATCATTTAATTTATTGAACTCTTTAGTCTCAAGTAAATAAAATTGAAACTGAAAGCTTAATTTTAAACTGTATTTTAGTAGATTTTCTTTAATATTTTCTAACTCTGGGTAGACAAGTAAAGCTATCTCCCAGTCTTCATCAATATATTTATTGTTAAATAAGTCCTTATCCTCAAATTCATCATCAGTAAACTGAAAGGATTTTTCTATCTGAATTTTTTTTAGATTTTTATCGTAATCTTTTCTTTTTTCGTAATCACTAAGTGTATCGTATGCTTCGTTAATTTCACTTATTTTCCTCTTAAGTGATTTTTTATCACCTTTATAAACATCTGGATGGTACAATTTTACCAACGCCCTATATGCTGCCTCAATGAGTTGCTGTTCTGGAGCTGGTTCGAAAGAAAGACCTAGGATATGATAAAAATTTTTCACTTTACATTATTCTATCTTACTTTTTAATAAAATAATGCCTCACCTTCAATTTGAAATTAACAAAAAGTTAAACAAAGAATCCAAAAAAAAATTTGTAAGTTTTGTAGAAGAAAGTTTTTCCAAAATTATGGAAACAGGGAAAGATCATATCGCTGTATCAATAAGAGAATTAGGGGATACTAATTTAAGTCTTGGGAGAGCAAAAAATGAATTTATATGCCTTATGAATCTTGATATTAGAGCTGGAAGAACTAATAAACAAAAACTAAAATTAATAAAAACTCTGATTTCTGGAGTTGAAAAATTTTTTTTTATAAAAAAAATACATCAATATGTCACAATTACAAATCATAATGGTTTAGATTTTAATTTTTATGAAAAATCACTTGCGGATTGGGTTAAGAACGATGATCCTGCTAACAGTTAAGGTTCATGAAAAGTTCATTCTCTTTATTAAATTTTATTATATATTCAATTTGTCTTTTATTCATTGGAGTCATATCTAATACGTCGCAGTTTTCTATGAGTTCTTCTTCACTCATCATTCCTGCAATTGTAAGTGAAACTTCAGGAACAGACATACAAAATCTTAAACAAAGTTGAGCTTGTGAAAGTTTTTTTGAAAGTAAGTTACTTTCATATAATTTTTTGCTGTAACTTATCCATTTCTCTTTCTGATCATTGCTCCACAAACTTCTATGATCATTTTTTGGAAAATAATTATTGGCGTTAATTTTTCCGGTAAGAAAACCAAAACTAAAAGGTGTACGCGAAATTAATTTAATGTTATTTCTTTTACATTTTTTTTCTATACCCAGCTCTATAGCTCTAGTATCTAATATATTCAAATTAACTTGGATTGAGTCAACTAAATCTAAATTTTTAATCTGAAAGAAATCCAAAGGGTTTTTTAAAGATAATCCAAATGCTCTTATTTTTCCTTTTTTTTTTTGTTTCATTAATGGTTTTAACAAGTCTAAATTTTTCAAAATTTTTTTTTCAGGATTATGTAGCTGCATTAAATCAAGGTACTCCGTTTCTAAATCATTAAGACTTTTCTTTAGTTGGTGAACTAAAAAGTTGGGTTTAAAGTTTTTTTCCTCGGTAAATTTTGAGATGCCACACTTTGAAGCCAGAAAAATTTCTTCTCTTTTTTTTTTTTTGAGAATTTTTCCTAAAATTTTTTCACTCATCCCATAAGCAGGAGAGGTATCAAAAAAATTAATATTTTTTGTCAATGCACTCTCAATAATTTTAATTGCTTTTTTTGGGGATATATTTCCATAAGAAGGTTCAACATCAGTTCCCCCACCAAGTCCCCAACAACCAAATCCTAATCTTGATTTAATTATATTAGAATTCCCTATTTTTAAGTTTGTATTAAACAATTACGTTAATGATGAGCTGAATAATATTTACTCATTGCCTTACTCCCATACAAATAAGCTCCTTTCTTATTTGCATACCAAACAACCTTTTTTGCCCAATCAAGGTTTGATAACCATTTTTCACTTTTTCTCTCAATTCTGTAATTAAATTTTCCTTTTTTAAGCTTTGTTCCTTTACCTGTAAGGACTGATTTATAGAAGTCTATAATGTTATAATTTAATGTAACTTCAAAATTTTTGTTTCTTTTTGGTAATTTAAGCATTTCATAATTTATCATGATTGATTGTTTGATTAAATTTTTAAATCTAGAGAGTTTAAAATTGTGAGAAATCATTTTTTTTAACAGTAGCTTTTCTGCCTCTTTATAAAAATCATTTATTAAATTATTTTTATACAATTTTAAAAGCATGTATTCATCATGTGGCCACCATATATTTAGCCATTCTTTTGAAAATTTATACTCTGGTCCACCATTTTGTATCATTAAAGCTGAGTCAAAAAAATATTTTCTAATTTTCGATATTAATTTGAACTCTTCACTTTCCTCATTTACAAAAAAATTTATTATTGTTTTATAATCTTGTCCCGTTAAGTGATGATATAAAATGATCGGAATTTGAAGAATTTTATTAAAATGAAGAAATGCCGTCATCCATGAAAATGCCCTAGTTTTTTGCCAGTCTTTTTTTGGCATTGAATCAGTAGCTACCACTAATTTTTGTTTTTCAGAAACGGTAGCGTCGTCATCACTAAAAAGACCATGCATATTTAAAATATCTGTTTCAACAGTTTTTATTCCAAATTTTTTTTGATATTTTAAATCACCGATTTCTGAGTTCGGAAGAATTGAAAGGTTATTAAATTGTATCCTATTATGTTGACCGTTTTGTATAAGATTTGAGACACCACCAGTGAATGAATCAAAAGTTTCACCAGGTAAAGCAAGAATTAAGTCTGAATAGGTTGTAATATTGTTTTTTGTAAACATTTTTTGAAGTGTATCATAAGTCTTTAAGGAAATATTATCCCTTTTTATGTTATGTAAAGTTATAGGGTCAAGTGACTGCATTGATAACGTTACACCTTTATTTAATCCAGAATCTGCTAATATTTTTTGTGTTTGGTATGCTCTTTCAGTTGTATTTTTTGTATTTTGAACAGATAATGCTTTTGGATAACCAGTATTTTTTTTTTTGCGGGCTACATACTTGGCAATCTCAATATCTCTTTTTAAAATTCCAAAATTTGCATCACAACAAAAAATAAATTGAATCTTTTTTTTGGAAAACCAGTCTATTTCAGATTTTAGGCGTTCAAAATCAAACTTGTTAACCTTACTAGCAGTCGCTGAACCCCAATCACAAAAAGTACATTTAAATGGGCACCCTCTATTTGTTTCCCACAAAATCAACCATTCATTTTCTGGATAAGCATCAATTAGTTTATCAAAAATACCTGACAAATATGGTGACGGTACACATCCTAACTCTTTGATTCTTTTAAAATCAGAATTGCTTTTATAAACATCAAATTTATCAAGCCATGAAATGCCATCTACTTCTGATGTGTTATTGTCTTCAAATGACTCAACCAAATCCAAAAAAACTTTCTCTCCTTCTCCATGAACAACATAATCAACAAATTTATGATTCCTTAAAAATTTCTCTGCATTATTTGGAACTTGAGGTCCTCCAAAAATAATTTTAATATTTTTATTAAGAGTCTTAAGTTTTTTTGCAATTGAAAGTGATATTTGTTCGTTCCAAGAATATAAACTAAACCCAACTATATCAGCATCAGAATAAAATTTAACCGCATCTTTTAAACTGATTCTTTTAAATAATGGCTCTAAAAATTCGTATTTTTTTTTATATTTTGAATACTCTTTAAAATAACTTTCAAGCAAACCTGCAACATAAGGAAGATAGTATGCCCCTGAAAAACAATTGTTTATTTGGCTAATTCCTATTTTTATTTTTTTCTTCATCTTTTTTTTAATTAATACATATTTATTTATCAGTAGCAAGACTGGCCTAAATAGAACTATCAAAGCACTAGTCTTTAAGTCTCTTTAAATCTAAAAAAAATTTATATTTGCAAACTATTAAATTAACGACGTAAAAATTAAATCTTTTAAACCTTAAAGTTTAATAATATTTAATATGAATAAATTTTTGATAATCTTAAAAATACTTAATTATTTCAAAAAAAAATTATATTAAATTAAAGACTGTATTAAGGTTAGTTATGTTTAAAAGCAAACAATTTAATAGAAAAAAAACTTTTTATTTAACAATAATGATGATTTGATAGAAATCTTTAAAAATAATGATCAAAGCAAAAAGATATATTGATTCAACTTTAAAGTTTTTGTACAGGAATAAAGCTCTAGATACTCCTAAAGTCTGGTTAAAATATTTTAGAGATCTCAAAAAATTAAAAAAAACACAAGATGATGATGATTTTGTAATTTTACCTGATTATCCATGTTTGGGCGACAACACAAATAGTTCTGGTGAGTTTGGTAGATATGTTTACCAAGACAGTTGGGCTTTTAAACATGTTTTATCTAAAAAACCAAAAAAAATTGTTGATATAGCATCATCAACTTATTTTGTAGCATTTGCAGCTCAAGTTACTTCAATTGAATCTGTAGATATAAGGTTATTGCACACTTCATTGAAAACCATAAAATCAAAAATTGGAGATGCAACATCTTTACCATATAAAAATAATTCCGTTGAAGCTCTATCCAGTTTATCAGTAATTGAACACATTGGGTTAGGAAGATATGGAGATAAGATAGATTATAATGGAATGCAAAAAGCTATTGATGAAATTAAGAGAGTTTTAGCTTTCAAGGGTATGATTTTAATTGCTTTTCCAGTAGGGAAAAAAAATAAAGTTATCTTTAATGCTCACAGAATTTGTACACCTGAAAAAGTATACATGATGTTTAAAGGTTTAAAACTTATTGACGAAAAATATGCATTAAGTGATAAAATAATTAATAAAAAAGAATATGATAAAATTGACAGACCATACTCATACGGGTGTTACTATTTTACAAAACTAAAATAGACCTGATAAAAAAATTTTCTCGAGAAAAATTTTATGCTCTCAATAAATTTATATACTTGCTAGGATAACTGGATACCATTTAAAGTTTCTTGAATATGCTAAAAAATTTAAAAAAAAAACTCCTAAAAAAAACAATGATTTACCATATTTATAGGTACTTTAAATATAAAAAAAACTATTTTCCATCTTATGGGGCCACAGGTGAAGATGTTTTAATAAACAAGATCTTTAAAAATAAATTTAATGGGTTTTTTGTTGATGTTGGAGCCCTTCATCCAATTAATGGTTCATTAACGTATAATTTATCTAAAAAAGGCTGGAAAGGATTGAACATCGATTTATTGAAAGATAACCTTATATTGTTTAATTTATTTAGAAAAAAAGATAAAAACCTTAATCTAGCAATCTCTAAAAATAAAGGACTTATTAATGCTTACATTTTTGAAAGAGGCTCTGGCGTAAATACAACGGACAAAAAATGGGCGGATATATGGAGAAAAAAGATTGATAAAAATTACACCGTTCTAAAGATAAAAAAAAACTCACTTAATAATGTTCTTTCTACACATAATGTTAATAAGGAATTTGAATTGTTAAATATAGATGTTGAAGGACGTGAGATAGACGTTTTAAAGGGGATTAATTTTAAAAATATTCGGCCAAAGATTATAACAATTGAAATTCATGTTGAAAAAACTGAGCAAATTTTTAAAACAAAAATTTATAAGCTATTAAAAAAAAACAACTATGAACTTATCTCACAATATTATCAAACATCTTTTTTTAAAAGTAATGAATTCAATATAATAAATATATAGTAAAACTGAGATTATGATAAAACTTAGAGAAGTAATAACCGCAAAAATAGTTGCTCATCTGAGATTTTATTGGATAATATTATTTTTGAAAAAATTTCAAAAAATTAAATTTATAAGAAAATTAACTAAGTATTTTGATCCCAATTGGCTTAGAAAGATTTCTGGTTTTAGTTATTCTCCATTAATAAAAATTATTTCTTGGAATAACTTCAAGTTATATGTTGATTTGAATGACCATATTGGTTTCAGAAGCTTTATCAAAAATGAACCATTCGAAATGTCGGTGTTTCATGTAGCGAAAACCTTAAGATTAAATCAAAATGATTGTATTCTTGATATTGGAGCAAATATTGGTCATGCAAGCATTCCTATATGCAAAAAACTTTCCTGTTCTTTGATAGCAGTTGAGGCTTCAAAAGAAAATGCTTCTTTACTTTTAAAAAACATTAACTTGAATAATATTAAGGCGGAAGTTCATGTTTCTGCACTAGTTTCATCAAAATTCAAGCAAGAATATATTAAATTATATATAAGAAATGGAAATAGAGGAGCAAATTCATTATTGGAAAAGTGGAATCCATCTTTTTTAGGAGATCATTATGAGTGGGCACCCTGTATGACGTTAGATAATTTATTAAATAATGTTACGAATTCTAAAAAAATAAAGCTTATAAAAATTGATGTTGAAGGAATGGAATATGAGGTTCTTAAAGGTGGAATTAATTTTATAAAAAAATCAAAGATTCCGATATTAATGGAGTATAGGCTCGATAAAAATATAAAAACAAAACTAAAGAAAATACTGTTAATGCTCAAAAAAATTTATAACATCCATGGAATTGATAAAATAGGAAAAAAAACCGTTTTTAATCCAGACGTAAATTATGAAAATATCTTATTTGAAAGAAAAAAAAATTATTCTAGAAAGTAATTTTTTATTTATGTTACCTTAAAAACTTAATAAAGAGTTATCTGTAAGAAGAAATAAAAAAATGTCATTGGTAAAAAGTTTTTCAGAAAAAATCAAAAAAAATCAAAAAAAAAAATTACAAAGAAAAAATAGTATTATTTCTATTAAAAATAATGTTGATCAACTTTATGATTTAATTTACCAAGTAACAACTAACATCTCCAAAAATGAACATACAAACCCATTAAACTCATTTGGTAAAAAATGTTTCTCGCAATCAGATGAGGATGGAATAACAATAGAAATTTTTAAAAGATTGAAAAATTTAAACTCTGGTTCTTTCTTAGAGTTAGGCGTAGGGGATGGAACTGAAAATAACACATTGATTTTATTGTCTCTTGGTTGGCAGGGCTTTTGGGTAGGTGGTTCAGAATTAGCATTTGATACCTCTCAAAGTAAAAAACTTAAATTCTACAAAAATTGGATCACTAAAGAAAATATTTTATCAATAATAAATATGGGCTTAAATCATTTAAAAGTTAAAGCATTAGACTTGATCTCTGTTGACTTAGATGGTAATGATTTTTACATTGTAGAAAAAATTCTTCATTCTGGCTATCTACCTAAGGTATTTATTTTAGAGTACAATGCAAAGTTTCCTCCCCCAGTGGAATTTAAAATTAACTATAATCCAAAACATGAATGGAGAAACGATGATTATTTTGGAACGTCACTAGAATCATGGAATAACCTCCTTACAAAATTTGGTTATAGATTAATATGTTGTAACTCTCAAACTGGAGCTAATTGCTTTTTTATTAAAAATAAATTTTCTAAACTTTTCAAAGATGTTCCGAATGATATTAATCAAATTTATTCTGAACCGAGATATCTTCTTCATAAAAACTTTGGCCATAAAAAAAGCATTGAATTAATAAAACAAATTATTGATAACTAATATTTTTTTAGAATTTTTTTAAATTGACTTTTAAAAATATATTTAATCATCATTTTCTATGATTAGGTTTTGCAATTAAAATTTAAATTTATATTATTTATCTGGAGATTATCTTGAAAAAAAAATTTATTAACGTTTCTGAACCTAAGTTATCTAATAAGACAAAAGATTATGTTTTGGATTGTATAAAAACTGAATGGATCTCATCATCTGGATCATACCTAGAATCATTTGAAAAAGAGTGGGCCAAATATTGTAATATGAAATATGCCGTTTCTGTTACAAGTGGAACTGCTGCACTAATTGTTGCTCTTAAAGCTCTTAATTTAAAGCCTGGTGATGAAGTTATTATGCCTTCATTTACAATAATCTCTTGCGCCTTAGCCATTATAGAGGCAGGAGGAAAACCAGTATTAGCTGATTGTGACCTTGATACTTGGTGTATAAAAACAGATGAAATTAAAAAAAAAATTAGTAGTAGGACAAAAGCTATTTTAATTGTTCACATGTTTGGTCATCCGGCAAATATGGATGAAATCAAAGAAATAATTAAGAATAAAAAAATTGATATAATTGAAGATGCAGCAGAATCTCATGGATCAAAATTTAAAAATAAGGTAGTGGGTTCTTTTGGTAAAATCTCTTGCTTCAGTTTTTACGTTAATAAACTTATAACAACTGGAGAGGGTGGCATGGCATTAACAAATGATATGAGTCTATATAATAAGATGAAGAACCTTAGAAACCTTGCATTTAATAAAACAAGAAGATTCTCTCATAATGAAATTGGTTACAATTATAGAATGACCAATATTCAAGCAGCAATTGGATTAAGCCAACTAGAAAAAATTACAGAACACATTAAAATAAAAAGACAAAATACTTTATTATATAATAAAATTCTCACTTCTTATGATCTTCCAATTTCACTTCCTTCAGAAAAACAATGGGCCAAAAGTACTTTTTGGATGTATGGAATTGTTCTCAAAAATAAGAAAATGACTGCAAAAACATTATCAAGAAAACTATTTGATAACAAAATTGAAACTAGACCTCTTTTTTTAGGCATGCATGAACAACCTATTTTTAAGAAAATGAACCTATTCAACAGTGACAGTTATCCCAATACTGAGTATCTTTCAAAATATGGCTTATATCTCCCATCTGGTTTAAGATTGAATAAATCAAAAATAGAATTAATTTGTAAAACTTTAAAAAGTATTCTTAGTGGAAAATAAGTTTTTTAAAAAAGACTACTCTCTTTTATATGATGTAATTTATTCAAAAAAAAATTACAAAGCAGAAACAAATTTAATATCTCAAATAATAAAAAAATTTCACTCACCAAATGTTAATATTCTTGATATTGGTTGTGGCACCGGTGAACATACACTAGAGCTGTTAAAAAAAGGTTATAAAGTAACAGGAATTGACCTTTCAAATGAAATGCTCAAAATCGCGAAAAAAAAATTATTATCAAACAAATTATTTTCAAATAATCTCTTCAATCTGAATGCATATAATGTAAATAAATTGGATGTTAAATTCAATGTTATTTTGATGATGTTCAATGTAATTGGCTACTTGAAAGATGTTCAATTTTTTTTTGAAAAGTTAAAGGATTGCCTTGAACCAAATGCTTTAATTTTTTTTGATTATTGGTCAGAAAAAGCAGTAAAAAAAAATCCTCCAAAAACAACAAAAAAAGATTTTTTACTTAAGGAGTTTAAGGCAACGAGAATATCTAAAGGAAAAATAATAAAGAATAAAGTTAAAGTAGATCTAATTTTAAATATAATAAAACAGAATAAAACAAAAAGTTTTGACGAAACTCATAATGTTGGTTTTTATGATATTAGAAGTCTTGTTAAAACTATACAAAAGTTTGGTTATAAAAAAAAAAATATTGGGTTAAGTAAATTTGAAAAACTTATTAATTCTAAATCACAATGGGAAAAATTTTGTTTATTAAAATATGAAAAAAAAAACATCCCCAGTACCAAAAGTTAAATTTTTCAAGAACTCTATTTTTTCTCACCAAGATTCAAGAAGAGGTTTAATAGGTTTAGCTGGAAACTTAAAGTTTGTTAATAACTCTAAACAAATTAAAATTATTAATGTTACTAAAAAGTCTGTTAAAAATGAAATTATTGGAAATCACAGACATATCCGTAAATCTAATCAATGGGAATATATTTATGTATTACATCATAATAGAAAGGAAAAGGTTTTTGAATTCAGATATAAAAATTATGATGACCCAATTAAAAAAAAAATACTGTTTGCAGGAGATTGTGTGAGCGTTCCACCTGGATGTGCCTTGGGTCTGTTACCACTTGTTGAAGATTCAATTCTAATTGAAATCTCTAATAAAATTTATCACGACAATTATGAAAAAATTAATTTATTTGCATAAATATGAAAATTAACATTGTTAACCTTGATAAAGACGGCTGGATACTTACAAAATTCGCCAAAAATATTTATAGAGAGCTTAAAAAGAAAGGACTCGAAGTTTTTTTAAGCAAAAAACCAAAAGAAAATGTAGATGTTAATCATTACATAATTTTTCTTTTTTTAAAAAATAAAGAGAAATTCTTTCCCGCAAATACTATTAACACAACAATGCTAACTCATGTAAATGATCAAATTAGATATCATAAGATAAGGTCAACAGCCAAGTTTTTAGATGCAGGAATAGCCATGTCCGAACATCATGGAAAAGAGATTTTAAAAAAAAAACTTGGTTTAAAAAAAGTTTATTATGTGCTTCCTCCGCATGATAATGATCAAATAATTAAAAAAGTTAATTTTGGAATTTTCTCCAATACTTACTCTGACGGAAGAAAAAACGAAGAAGTTTTATTAGATGTTCTTTCAAAATTAGATACTGAACTATTTAAAATCACAATTATTGGTAAAGGGTGGAAAAAAATAGTTGATGGACTTAGGCAAAATAATGTAGAGGTTAAATATTATAGTTTTTTTTTTAGAACTATTTATTTAAAAGAGTTTAACAAAATCGATTATTTAATCTATCTTGGTAATGATGAAGGTTCTATGACTTTCATGGATGCAATACAGTTTGGTATTAAAACAATTATGATACCTCAAGGGTTTCAATACGACTTAAAAGAATTACTTACCCATCATTTAAAAAAAGATCTATCTAACTTAAATGAAATTTTGGTAAAAATTTTAAATGATAAAAAAAAATTTAAGAAATACAAAAATAGTCTAACATGGGAAAGTTACGCTAATAATCACATAAAAATTTGGAAAGAAATAAAAAAGAAAAGAAGTTTTTAGTTTAAAATTTCATTTTTTTTATGTGCTTCCAAAGTCTTTTTAATCCTTTGGGAGCGTTTGTTTTTCTTCGTTTTGGCCATTTTCTTGTAGGATCTATGATCGTTCTATCTAAACCAATATCCTTAACTGCCGGATTCTCAATTATTACTGTATAAAATCCATTTTTTTTATACTCTACGCCAATATCAAGCTCATTTTTAAATCTTTCGTATCCTCCTATTAACTTGTAATCTTCCATTCTTTTTATTCCTGGTCTGAAAGAAAAATAACCCCACTCCCATCCAGGCTTACAAAATACTTTTCTAAAACCTATGTTACCTCCATTAATTTTATTCAACGGACCATAACTAAAAATATCAAGCCTACTTGCACTCTCTTTACTTTCAAGCCAAACCTGAATTATTTTTCTATCAGTTTTAAGGATCTTTAATGAATCTTCAATAAATCCACTTCTTGTATAAACCCAATCATCTTCACAATGAAAAATGTAAGGAGTTTTTATTTTTTTATAAGTGTCTACTATAGACTGGATTTGTCCTTTTTTTTTTTTGTTAAAAAATAATTTTAATTTTTTTCCCCATTTTGCTTCTACATGTCTATAAACATTTAAGTCTACTGAATCTTCAACCAAAAAGAGGTCCTCTAATCGATAAGAATTTTTTTTAAAAAAACTTTCTAGAGTTGGGTCCAAAAGGTCAACTCTTCCACAACTAGTTAATACAAAAGTTACTTTTTCTTTCATAATTTTAAATCTTAAACTCAAATATTAAAATGAATGTTTTTATTATCATTTTTAGAAAAAAAATATGTCCACCCATAAATTGAAATTAATGAATATTTTTTATTCAAAAAGTATTTGTAGATTTTATTATTTAAAGGAGGGCAGGCTTTATCATGAATTTCTATAGACACTAAATCAGGATTATATTTATTAAGTGAAAATCCATTAAGTGTGTTCAATTCATTTCCCTCAACATCAATATTTAAATAATTAATTTTATTTATATTATACTTTTCTAAAACTGAATCTAATTTTAATTGCTCTATTTTTACAACCTGAGGATCTTTATTAACGCTCTTTCTAGTGTATTCTTTAAATTTTTTATCGACAGTATTCATTGAACAGTTATCGTAAAAAATAAAGGAATCAATCATTTTCTCTTCTTTACCAACAGATATATTTAAATTGATATCCCTTCTTCTAATCACTTTATTTAAATCAATTGCTCTTTTTGAAATGTCTATATTAATCCCACTCCAACCTTTTTTATAAAGAAGATAAGTAAGAGAAGAGGTTTTTGGTAAATTACAACCAACATCAATATAAAAACCTTTCTTAAATTCCTTGAAAAAAAAGTTCACCAAAAGATCCTCACCAAAATTTTCAGAATATGATTTCTTATATTTTCCAAAAAAATTTGTAAATAAATTATAAAAAAATGAAGATTTTAAATTTTTTCTAATTTTTTTAAACACTTACTTTTCCTAGTACTTATATCTTCAAAAGAATATTCTTTAAAGTTTGTTTTTTTCTAAAACAAAATTATTTATCACTAAAGCTTCAAGGATTATTCTCCACAGAACATTTACAAGCATCTTTAGCACTACATACATTGTTTCGACTCTTATATAAAAAAAGTATTAATCAATATTGGTATTTTGTAAAAGAGAAAAATTAAAAAAATATAACTAGAAAAATAAAACCAAAGGATTAAGACTTTTTTGCGAACTTGTCTTTAACTGTTTTTAAATCTTTCATATATTTTTTTAAAATTTGTATAAGTGTGTTTAGGTTGTGTTAATCTAGCAAATACAACAAAATCTTAGTAGTGAAGAGTGATGTCAGTAAATGATTTTAAAAAAACAAAACTTTGGCATAAAGAGTTTAAAAATCTAGGTTATGATTCAAAATTAATTTTTAAAAAAGCCAAAACTAAATTTGAAATACTATCTTCTCTAAGTTTTTTTTTAACGATAATGGCTTCGGAGATTTTATTAAATCAACCAATCCAAAAAAAAATTAATATCATTCATAATAATTTTTTATATAAGTTTATTAGTAAAGATAGTAAAAAAGTTGATAGAGTTGAGATTAATTCATTTAGTTTTAGTCTCTTTATGATTCTTCAAAAGTTATTTAGAGAAGAAGATACGCTTGAAAAATATGCTGAACAAATTATAAACTTCTCTCTTTGCCACTGGTCAAAAATTCAAAAAATAAGTGAAAAACAATATTTACAAAAAAAAGAAAATATCCTGAAATTATGGAATAAAAATAAACCTATAGTTTTTTCTAAGATTGAATCCTCCAAAATTGATTTAATAATTTTACTATATAAAAGTTTCGAAGTTGGTATTGGAAATAAGGAAATTATAAAAAAAAATATTGCTGTATTAGGTTTTTCTATAAGCAAAGTATTTAAGGAATTTAGATATGATGTTATAAATGAATTTAAAAAAAAAGAAAGAATAATTAAGTAAACAAGATTTACTTATCTATATATTTTCCTTATAATCCTGCCATGTCAAATACCGTAAATAGTTGTGGTTGTGGTCGTTCACCTACTGGAAAGTGCAATGGTTGGCATGTTCTTAGTGAAGAAGAATACCAAAAAAAGCTTGCCCTTTATAATAAGAAATTAAAAAAGTAACTTTTCAAATTTTCTTGAATTCACATAATAAAATGTGCAGGATAATTAATAATAAAATAGTCTTTCACATGTTTTTAAAAAATTATTTTTGGATACTTCTAATCTTTTTATCAAATAATATTCTTCTAGCTCAGGATAAATTTAGTAACTATAAAAAATACAAAAAAACAAATCAAAAATTTAAGCTAGTAGAAGTCGCTGATAATTTAAATTATCCATGGGGGATGACTTTTATTGACGAGGAAAACCTGTTGGTAACAGAAAAAAATGGAAGATTATTTAAAATTAACGTTAAAAACGGGATTAAAAAGGAAATTAAACTCGAAATTCAAAGTATAAAGTTTAAAAATGTAAAAAAAATATCAACTCAGCAAGGTGGATTACTTGATGTTCTTTATAAAAATGGATGGATTTATTTTAGTTATAGTCACGTTTTCAAAAAAAATAACACAGATAATCGTAGCTCTAGTACATTCTCTAGTACTGCAATTGCCAAAGGAATTCTTAAAGATGATAGGATTTTAAATCTAAAAGTTTTATTCATTGCAAAGCCAAAGCTTATTTCTGGAAAGCATTTTGGTTCAAGACTTGTTATTAAAGACGAGTTTATTTTTGCAAGTTTTGGTGATAGAGGTCTTGGCATGATTGCTCAAGACCCTAAAAAACACCCCGGAAGCATAGTAAGAATTAAGACTGACGGCTCCCTACCATATGATAACCCAAAAGCGAAAGGAAAAAAAACCTGGCTTCCTGAGATTTATCAAATTGGGTTACGCAACCCGCAGGGAATGACTATAAACCCAAATAACAATAAAATTTATTTTTCTAACCATGGACCTCGAGGTGGTGATTCTATTGGTGTAGTAAACTTTGCAGGAAACTATGGTTGGAAAGAAATTGCTTGGGGTGGAACCGAATATATTGGTACAAAAATTGGTAAATCAGCTCTTGACAATATTTATGATGAACCAGCAAAAATTTGGGTTCCTTCAATTGGAGTAGGAAACATTACATTTTATAATGGAAAGACCTTTTCCGACTGGGCAGGTGATCTTTTAGTCACTGCAACTGGCTCAAAAATGTTGATAAGAATTAACTTTGAAAATGAAAAGATCATAAGCGAAGAATTTATTCTTAAAGATGAGATTGGGAGAGTTAGAGATCTAGAAATAGATAGTAATGGTGATATCTATTTAATTAGCGATGAATACAATTCTAAACTTTGGAGGGTTACAAAGTAACATGGAGTTGCTAAATTTTTTTTTAAAGATTTGTCCTGATTAATAGGGTAAATTACTTTTTCCCATCAAAAACTTGTCAACTGAGTGCGCGACTTGTCTGCCTTCTCTAATTGCCCAAACAACAAGAGATTGTCCCCTTCTCATATCTCCTGAAACAAATATTTTTTTCTGATTGGTTTTGTAGTCAAAATCGTTCGCTTTAACGTTTCCTCGTTCATCAAGGTCTAACCCTAATTTTTGAATTAATTTGTCTTTTTTAGGATGAAGAAATCCCATTGCTAAAAGAACAAGATCAGCTTTAATGTCTATTTCCGAATGACTCCCTTTTAAATCTTTAAGTTCTAGTTGACCGCTTTCATTTTTTTCCCACTTTACTTTTTTTAACCTTAAAGAGCTTACATTGTTTTTACGCCCTTCAAAAAGTTTTGTAGAAACGCTCCAGTTTCTAGACACACCCTCTTCATGTGAACTTGATGTTCTCAATTTGAGAGGCCAGTTTGGCCATGTCAAAAGCTTATTTTCTCTTTCTGGAGGCTTATCCAAAATTTCAAGCTGTGTAACTGATTTTGCGCCTTGACGGTTTGACGTACCTATACAATCAGATCCAGTGTCACCACCTCCTATGACGACTACATGCTTGTCTTTAGCTGATATTTTCTCTTCATCTAGTATTTTATCACCTTCGCAAATTTTATTTTGAAGAATCAAAAAATCCATTGCAAAATGAATTCCATCTAATTGTCTTCCAGGTATATTTAAATCTCTTGGTTCTTCTGAACCGCATGCAAGAACAATTGCATCAAATTCTTTTAGTATTTCTTTTGCTTCAATATTTTCGCCAATATGGCTATTACATTTAAACTCTACACCTTCTTTTTGCATTTGAATTATTCGTTTATTTATATAATGCTTTTCCATTTTGAAATTAGGGATGCCATATCTTAATAACCCGCCAGCCCTATCATTTTTTTCAAAAACGGTAACCATGTGACCGGCTCTGGCAAGTTGTTGAGCACTTGCTAAACCAGCGGGGCCAGACCCAACTATCGCAATCTTTTTTCCTGTTTTATTTTTATTAATTTCTGGAACAACCCATCCCATCTCATAACCCTTATCAATAATTGATCTTTCAATACTTTTAATTGCAACTGGGTTATCTTCAATATTTAGTGTGCATGATGCTTCACATGGAGCTGGGCAAATTCTACCAGTAAACTCAGGAAAATTATTCGTAGAATGAAGTGTTTTAAGAGCATTTTCCCAATCCTCGTCATAAACTAGTTCATTCCATTCAGGAATGAGATTGTTAACTGGACAAGAACTATGGCAATAAGGAATCCCACAATTCATGCATCTTGATGCTTGTTCATTTAAGACCTTAGTAGGATAAGGAATAATAAATTCTTTAAAGTTTTTTACCCTCGTTTTAGGGGAAATTGATTTATTCTCAACCCTGTCATATTCTAAAAAACCAGTTACTTTTCCCATAAAACGTCTTTACCTTCTTTTAAGTTTTCTAATTTTTTGTTCTCAATAGCTTTTTTGAAGTCAATAGGTAGTACTTTAACAAAATATTTAATTTCTTCATCAAAATTATTCAAAATAAACCTTGATCTTGAGGAATTTGTATAATTAGTATGTCTAGTTAACAATTCCTTAATCCTTAGTTCATCACTATCAAGGAAGGAAAATTTATTGAAAATATTGTTAAAACTATCTGAATCATCTTTACCAATTTTTTGAGTTTCGACCATCGAGAAATTACATTTTGAAGAAAAGTTTTCATCTTTATCGTAAACATATGCTATACCACCACTCATTCCTGCGCCAAAATTAACTCCTGTTTCTCCTAAAACCATAACAACTCCACCTGTCATATACTCGCAGCAATGATCTCCTGTTCCTTCAACAACTGCAATTGCTCCTGAGTTTCTTACTGCAAATCTTTCACCTGCAACTCCAGAAAAAAAACATTCTCCGGCTATAGCGCCATATAGAACAGTATTACCTATGATAATATTTTTATATGAATCAATTTTAGAGTTAACGAAAGGTTTAATTATTATTCTACCTCCTGATAAACCTTTTCCTACATAATCATTACCCTCACCATTAAGACTTAGTGTAACCCCTTTAGCTAAAAACGTTCCAAAACTTTGTCCAGCAGTTCCACTAAGGTTTATTATAATTGAGTCTTCGTTTAATCCTTTATGTCCATATTTTTGTGCGATTTTACCTGACAACATTGCTCCAAAACTTCTGTCTGTATTCTTGATTGACTTATTAATTTGGGTGCTTCTTTTTATTCCCTCTATTACATCCTTTGCTTCTTTAATTACTTTTAAATCAAGAACATTCTCAATGTCATGGTTTTGATGTGAGGAATTAAAATTTTCTTTTTGATTCTCTGTATTTGGTTTCCATAGTATTTTAGTTAAATCTATGTCTTTTGCTTTCCAGTGGTCTATGGCACCTTGTTTACATAAAAGTTCCGAACGTCCAATTAACTCATCAAATTTTTTGACACCTAAAGTTGCCATAATTTCCCTTACCTCCTCTGCAACCAGAAAAAAATAGTTAATTACATTCTCAGGTGTCCCAATAAATTTTTTTCTCAATGTTTCATTTTGTGTTGCTACTCCAACAGGACATGTGTTTAAATGACATTTTCTCATCATTATGCAACCTATTGAAACTAACGGAGCAGTTGAAAAACCAAATTCATCGGCCCCTAACAAAGCTCCTATAATTACATCTCTACCCGTTTTTAACCCGCCATCAACCTGCAACGAAATTCTATCTCTGAGTTTATTCATAACCAAGGTCTGATGAGTCTCTGCAAGACCAAGTTCCCATGGACTTCCTGCATTTTTAATTGATGTCAAGGGTGATGCTCCTGTACCGCCATCATAACCAGCAATCGTAATATGGTCTGCTTTACATTTAGTAACTCCAGCAGCTACAACTCCAACACCAAATTCTGAAACTAACTTTACGCTTATTCTAGCCTTAGGGTTAACATTTTTTAAGTCAAATATAAGCTGCGCTAGGTCTTCAATGGAATAAATATCGTGATGAGGTGGAGGCGAAATGAGCCCTACACCAGGGGTTGAATGTCTCACCTCTGCTATTTTTTCATCAACCTTATGTCCGGGAAGTTGTCCTCCTTCTCCAGGTTTTGCTCCCTGTGCAATTTTGATTTGGATATCATTTGCATTAACTAAATACTCAGTTGTAACGCCAAACCTTCCTGATGCAACTTGTTTAATTGCACTTTTTAAAGAATCTCCATTTTTAAGTTTTTTAAAGCGTTGAGGTTCTTCACCACCTTCACCAGTATTGGACTTTCCTCCTATTCTGTTCATAGCAATTGCGAGGGTGGTATGAGCTTCTCTGGAAATTGATCCAAAAGACATTGCACCAGTCGAAAATCTCTTAACAATTTCTTCAGCTTTTTCCACATCTTCGATTGGAATGGCTTTTTTAGTTTTAAAGTCAAACAAACTCCTTATCGTAAGCATTGATTTACTATGATCATTAATTTGATTTGAAAAATCTTTGAAAGAATCTTTTGAGTTAATTCTGACAGCTTGTTGAAGATCAGAAACTGTTGATGGTGACCATGCATGTTTTTCGCCGTTTATTCTGAAAGCATATTCCCCTCCATCTAATAATTTCAAACTCTTATTTGATTCCTTAATTCTATTAAACCTATTTAAGGTCTCTCTTTGCAATTGATTTAAGTTGATCCCACCAATTAAAGAGGAAGTTCCATAAAAGAACTTTTCTACAAGCTTCTCAGACAAACCTATTGCGTCAAAGATTTGTGCGCCACAATAGGATTTTAGTGTTGAAATACCCATTTTAGACATAATTTTTAATATGGCCTTACCAGATGCCTTAACAAAGTTTTCTCTGGCTATTTTTTTATCTTTGGAATCCGAGAGTTTATCTATGGTTTCAAAAGCTAAATACGGATTTATAGCTTCTGCACCATATCCAAATAAAACTGAAAAATGATGAAGTTCTCTGGCTTCGCCAGTCTCTAGTATAATACTAGCTTTCATTCTCAAACCTTCTTTTATTAAATAATGATGAACTGCAGATACTGCTAATAAAGCTGGTATTGGGGCATTAACGCTAGAGAAATTTTTGTCTGAAAGAATTATAATATTGCTACCATCTTTGATCAGTGACTTAACTTCATAACATATTTTATCAATACCTTCTTGTAGTTCATTTCCAGAGTTAGAATTTTTAAATAATATATCCACCTTCGAAGTTTTTAGTTTTCCATTAGTGAGACTTTTTAAATTGATAATTGATTGAATCTCATCGTTACTTAATATCGGCTGGTCTAATTCAAGCCTTAGGTAATTATTTTGATCAGGTGTAGAAAAAATATTAGGTTTTGATCCTAGGCTCATTTTGAGAGACATAACTAGTTCTTCTCTGATGGGATCTATAGGTGGGTTTGTTACTTGAGCAAAACATTGCTTAAAATAAGAATACAATAGTTTAGTCTGATTACATAAAAGCGATATTGGGGTATCTGTTCCCATTGATCCAGTTGGTTCAACACCAGATTTAAGCATCGGATTTAAAAAGAAAGAAATATCTTCTTTTGTATAACCGAATGCGGTTTGGTGAAGCTTAAGTTGATCGGATTCTAAATTCTTGGTGACTTCTTTTTTTTTAATATCACTAATGAATATTTGATTTTTTTTTAAATGAGATTCGTAATTATTTTTTGTTGCATATTTTTCTTTTATTTCTTCGTTATCTATTATTTTTTTTTCAATCAAATCTATCAAAAAAATTTTCCCAGGTTGTAGTCTCCATCTTTTTTTTACGCTGGATGCGTCAATTGGTAATACTCCCATCTCGGAAGATAACAAAACAGTTCCATCATCTGTGACCAAATATCTTGATGGTCTTAAACCATTTCTGTCAAGAATAGCTCCAATTTTTTTACCATCTGTAAAACACATTGCTGCAGGCCCATCCCAGGGCTCTATAAAGTTAGAGTGATAATTAAAATAATCATTAACTTGTTTAGAGTGATGTTTATTTTTTTCCCAGGCCTCAGGTATTAAAAGCATCATTGCCTCTTCAATATCAAACCCACCAATGACAAGATATTCCAGAGCGTTATCAAAAGCAGCTGAATCAGATACACCTTCAAATATTAGTGGGTTAATATCTTTAAATTCATCAGAAAAAAAAATTGAATCAGAAATTCTTGCTCTTGCGTTCATCCAGTTTACATTACCTCGCAATGTATTGATTTCTCCATTATGACATAAAAATCTGAAGGGTTGAGCTAACTCCCAACTTGGGAAAGTGTTAGTTGAAAATCTTTGATGAACAATTGCCAGTGAGGATATAAATAATTCATCCTGAAAATCTAGGTAGAAATCCCCTAAGTTATTTGACATTACCATTCCCTTGTAAGTAATTACTCTTGGGGATAATGATACAACATAAAAATCGAATGATTTTAGTTCTATCTCCATATTTCTTCTAGCCAAAAATAATTTGGATTCGAATTGATTTATCTTTTGTGAGGGTTTTGTTTCTCGAACAAAATATTGAATTATTGAAGGTTCTTTTCCAATTATTGATTTACCAAGTATGTTTTGATTCGTAGGTACATTTCTTTTAACAATAATTTCTAAACCAAATTTTTTGAAATACTTAGTTATAATATCAAAGCAGTATTCTTTTTCTTCCTTGTTTCTGGGTAAAAAAAACATTCCGACAGCGTAGTCATCTGGTCTAGGCAAAATGGTGTTGGAAGTTGATAATTCCTTTTGAAAAAATTGATGGGGGATCTGTGTTAAGATACCGACCCCATCTCCCGCCTTTGGATCGGCGCTAACAGCACCTCTATGCGTTAGATTGCTGAGTAATTTTAACCCATTGTCAATTATTGATCTAGATGGAATATCATAAATATTGGCTACAAGACCAATTCCACATGAGTCCCTTTCGTATTTAGAGTCGTAAAGTCCTAATTTTCTTTTTTTTAAAAACATTCTCATTTAATATTTATGATTAAAAGCACTGTTTATCAATACTTTAATGATTTTTTAATCAAAATTCATTACTTTTTCATAGTATATATTTCCCATTGTCTCTGAATCGGAAATTTCTTCTCTAATTAACTTCACTAACCCCAAGCCTGGAGCGTACCATTCGGTTTTTTTAATCGTAATATCGATTTTACCTAATGGTGCTCCAGGAAAAAAACTGGTTTGACCAAATCCTTCAATTTTTAAACAATTTTTTAAAATCTTATTTTTAATTTTAACAGTCTCATTTAAACTAATTAATTTATTTTCTATATTTATAGGTAGTAAAGTTCTATAAATTCTATCATAGCCTAATTTCACCACTAATGTGGTCAAGTCATTTGTGTTCCAGGACTTGTTCTTTTCCAAGGATATTTGATAAACAATATTTTCACGTTCAAACTCTAATTTTTCCTTGGGACGGTCAACAAGACCAGGGAATAGATATTGAACGTCTTTAAGGATAAGTCTTTGTGGCTCTTTTTCATATTCTATAACTTTCCCGTCACTTCTGACTAAAACAGATTTTCTCTTATCTGATTCCTTTAGAAAGTAAGATTGTTTGTATTTTTTAGTTATTTTTTCTTTATCAATAAATTTGATGTCATAGTGAAGTGTTTGTCCTGTTTTTAAAAAGCTAAAGTGTTCATTCTTATTACATGAAAATAATAAAAAAACAAATAAAAGTGAATGATAAAAAGGCTTCATCGGGATATAAATTGGTTAATATAAAAAATTTATTTTTCTTCTTTAACTAAATGTGAATAACCAAGTTTATATTCAAGAGCATTACATAACATCTGTCCTATTAAAATATGCATTTCCTGTATCCTTGAGGTATTAAGAGCAGGAACAGAAATTATTTCATCACAAAAACCACTAACTAAACGTGTATAATTTCCTGTAAAAACTACACATTTGAGTCCTTTTTTCTTTGCGGTTTTAATAGCATTAATGACGTTCTTACTTTTACCAGAAGTTGTAATTCCAATTGCAACATCATCCTTATCTCCTAAGGCTTCAATTTGTCTTGAAAATACAAAATCAAATCCAAAATCGTTTCCTATTGCAGTTAAAGCTGATGTGTCAGTAGCTAGTGATATTGCTGGAATTGCTCTACGATCTTTTGAAAACCTAACAGTCAGTTCTGTTGCTAAATGTTGGGCATCTGAGGCACTTCCACCATTTCCAAAAAAAAGAATTTTTTTTTTCCTTTTAAGTGATTTAAGACAAATTTTTATTATGTTTAAAAAAGAAGATTGAAGTTTTTTTTGACAGTCACTTGCAACTCTATTGTGTTCATCAAACTGCCTATTAAAAAAATTTTCTAAATCTTTACTCACACTAAAATCTCCACTCTGGTGATCTTATCTGGACTCGAACCAGAAACTAATCCTTAGGAGGGATTTGTTATATCCAGTTTAACTATAAGACCAAATTTATCTTCCAAATGGTATTTGATATTTCAAAACTAAAGTTTCAGAGCCAGGATTTTTTTTTCCGCTATCCGCATTTGAAATATGAAAAATTCCAACTCCTAACCTTGACTTATTTTTAAATCTGTAAAAGACGTCAATTCCAATGTAAAATTCTAAAGGGTTTCCTGCTTTAATTTCATTGCCATCTTTATAATATCCACAAGCTAAACTAGGTGTCATAACAAAATTTTTTTTTTTTCCATAATACCCATCAATTCCAAAACCACCATAAGCATAATAAGCGTTTTCATTGGTCCCTAAAAAACCAGCAAAAGGCTTAATTAGATTAAACATCTTCCCACCACTGTGCACCTCTAAGTTAATCATTCCTGACTGATCATTGTGAGGGGGAGAACCATCCTCCATATAATTAAATACACCAACTCCAACTGAAAACCTTGCTGAATCTCTGGATGAAGAATCAGAATAACTGAATAAAAAAAATGTTGTAATTAATGTTAATAAAGTTTTCATAATTTTAAAAAGGTATTTGGTATTTCAAAATAGCTTGCTCTGCACCAGGATTACTATCACCAAGACCAGCATTTGAAATGTGATATAAACCAACCCCAACTCTTACATTATTCTTAAACCTATAATAAATATCTCCTCCACTCCTAAACTGAACTCTATTACCCAATTTAATTTCATCTCCATCGACATACCAACCAACTGCTAAAGTTGGTGTTATTATAAAACATTTACAATTTAAAAAATAGAGATCAGCACTAAAACCAAAATATCCATAATAAGCTTCTTTGTCTGTTCCATTAAATCCTATGAAAGGTTTTAAAATCCTCATTACTCTTTTTGAACTGAAGTACTCTATGCTGTAAACAATTGAGGAATCTTTGTAAGAGACAGGAGCAGCTCCTCCTGACTCTGCGTTGCAACCTCCCCTTGGGTTATCACATCTCGCATAACCATTTTCCATGTAGTTGTGGATTCCACCTCCCACAGAAAACCTACCTTTTTTTTCAAAAGCCCCAATTTCAACAAAAGGAAGCATTAGGATGAAAAAAATTATCTGCGGTTTAAAAAACATTCTCATAAAAATCATAAGATAACTTTGCAAAATAGTGTAAAGTACCATTAAAATGATGAAAAATAAAATTTTAATTTTCTTAATTTTTTTTATTATATTCTTTTCAACTTCAAGTTGTGTTGTCACTCCATCCTCAGGACAAAGAGAAATAAGTTTAATGTCTGAAGAGGATGAAAAAGCTATAGGAAAAACTGAACATCCAAAAATTATTAAACAGTTTGGAGGTGTTTATCAAAATAATACTCTCCAAAATTATATTGAAAGTTTGGGTAAATTTTTGGTATCTACATCTGAAAGCCCGAATCTTAAGTTTACTTTTACTATACTTAATTCACCAATAGTAAATGCCTTTGCACTGCCTGGAGGGTATATATATCTTACCAGGGGATTAATTTATCTATGTCAAAATGAAGCCCAACTGGCTGGGGTTATAGCACATGAAATAGGTCATGTTACAGGAAGACATTCAGCTAAAAGATACACTACTGCAGTTGGAACAAATCTATTAGGTAATATACTTAACACTCTAATAAAAAACCCTATTTTACAAAATTTAACAAACACTACCTCATCTCTTTATCTTTTATCTTACTCACGACAACATGAATATGAGGCAGATAATTTAGCAACTCGTTATATGATAAGAGCAGGATTTAAACCAACTGAAATGGCAAACTTTTTAAAACAAATGGAAAATTACTCAAAATTACAGAAAAAAATAATTGGAGACAAAAAAAAAGTTTCAGAATTATTATTGACTCATCCTAATTCTTCAAAAAGAGTGATGGAAGTTATCAATAGTGTTGACGATTCATCATCTTATAAACCAATAATTGGGAGAGAAGTGTTTTTAAAAAAAATTGATGGAATGCTTTATGGTGACAAACCAGAGGAAGGGTTTTTTTATAAAAATACATTCATACACAAACCATTAGACTTTTTTTTTAATTTCGATGACTCAATTTTTTTTATTAATAATCCTAAATTTCTTTTAGGTTTAGCAGAAAATGAAACAAAGATTTTTTTCGATATAGATAATAATAAAAACCAAGATGACTTAGAGTATTTTTCAAGTTGGACCAAAACACCCAAAAAAAAAATTTTGAACTACAATAAGGAAACTATTAATAATTATATTATTTCAAAATGTGTTATAAAAAGATCTGATAAGACTATAGGTCTTGCAATAATTAAAGATGATAAAAATCTTTATAGATTTTCAATTACATCCGACAGCAAAAAATTTGAGGACTATAAAAAAAAATTTAATGATATGGTTTATTCATTCGGAAAAGTTTCCGCCAACCAAAATGTTGCCAATATTGAACCGCCTAAAGTTAGAATCCTTAAGAATTCTTCAAGAAAGGGTTATATAGATGATGTAATAGAAAATAGCAGCCTTCAGAAAAAATTTTCAAAAGATATTTTTATGACATTAAATGAAATTGACAACTCGGAGGCTAATAAAAAGATTAAAACGATTTATTGATTAAGTAATTCCTCTAATTTAACTTTGGCCATTTTTTTCTCCAAGTTCTGAACAGCGGCATATTCATTACTTAATCTGTTTAATGCTGTTAGGTAAATTTGTCTTTCTGAGTAAGATTGTTGTTCAAGAGAGTCATCTTTTTTATGAAGATCTCTTACTACTTCCGCTATTAAAACTGGGTCCCCACTGTTAATATTTTTTTCATACTCTTTAGCCCTTTTGATCCACATATCTTTTTTGACAGAAGGTTTTTCTGCAAGAACTTCCAAAGCTTTTGATAATCTATTTTTATTACTCAGTTTTCTAAGACCAGAGCTAGAGGCTTTTATCTTAGGTATTCTCAATTTCATTTTATCTTGTTTAAAGTTTATTAGAATAAAGTCTTGTGACGAGCCATCAACCTCATAGCTGTCAAAGTTTTCAACTTCACCCACACCATATATTGGGTAAACAACAAGGTCGCCAACCACTAAATTTAATTCTTCATCTTTTTTCAAAATTAAGCTCCTATTAATATTTAGAAAGGAATTATATTATAAAAAGTTTACAATACAAGTTTTCCTTAAGATCCTTTACCTGGCTTTTCACTGAAATGCTTTTCAAATTTATCAGGTACTTCTTTCCAGTCATCTCTATCATCAGGTGGTGTACCAATTTTGTTGATGTTAGGCCAAATTTCTGAGTATTTTCTGTTAATTTCAACCCATTTTTTTGAAGATTCATCTGAATCATCACTTATAGCTTCAGCAGGACATTCAGGTTCGCATACGCCGCAATCTATGCATTCATCTGGGTGAATGACAAGCATGTTTTCTCCTTCGTAGAAACAATCAACAGGACAAACTTCAACACAATCCATATATTTGCATCTTACACAAGCGTCTTTAACAACGTAAGTCATTATCACGTATATAGTCCAGTTTCATTATTTATTCAACTATATATTAATACTTATCACAAAATTATTATTTTGCTGTTTGAATTAAAAACCTTTTTTTCTAAATTGTTCTGAGGAATGTAGGAATTTAAATTCCTTTTTTTATAATAAAAACTTTTTTTTATTAAATTTTCTAGATACTCGAAATAGACTAAATAATGTTGCTTGGATATTTTAACCAAATAAAATCCCATTCTTCTGTAGATATCTTTTTCTTTTTCGCTAATAGATGATTTATTAAAAATGTAAAAATTTTTTTCTAGGTAAGTAGAAAAAAAATTTTCAAAAAAAACATTTATTAAAATCTGTCTGAATAGTTTAGCGCCTTTGTTTTTAAAAAAATGAAAGAAAGTTCCAGTTTGCAACCCATTCTCCTTTAAACCTTTTATTTCGTTTGATTTCAGATGTTTATAATAATGTGTTATATTTTCTTTCTTACAATGACCAAGATTTTCAATTAAAGAATAAGTAACTGCTCTAAAGTTATTTGAAGATTGCTCCATCAAATTAATTTTTTTAATAAAACCAATGTTATTTGAGAAATAATACTCAAAACATTTTCTGGTCTTTAATTCAATTTTTTTTTTGTAAATTAAAAAAAGATCATCAAACAAAACCTTAATTTTTGGATTAATAATTTCTGAGTTTTTAAGTAGTTTTGCTATTACACTTTTTTTCCACAAAATTTCCCCATTTACTTTGAATTCAAAATCAGAATATTTTGAGTTTTCAAACTCATCAATTCTTTGTTTTGCAAAAAACATTAGATGTTTTTTTAAAATTTTATTGTTATATATGTTATTTTTTTTAAATGAATGATTTATTCTAAATCTAAAACCTTCTAATTTTCCAATAATTCCCCTTCCAAATTTAATATAATTTTCTGAATTAATTTCAATTATTGATTTTTCTAATTTTTTATCAAAATTGAAATTTATACCTTTAAATTCTCCGACAAATTCATTTATTAATTGACTATGTAAAATTACAGACAAATCAAATTCAATATCTTTTATTCTGTACCGAAGTTGAGAACTATTTTCCATCCAGTGACCTTTAAAAGCTAAAAATGACCACTTTCTAATCTGTGAGATTTTATGGTTTAACTCTGAAATTTTCATAGTCTTTTTCTTTATATTTTTCAAATTATCCTCAACCCATGAAGTTGGAATAAGTTTTTTTTTACTAACTAGAAACTCAAAAACCTTTTTTAAAAATCTTGTATGAAACTCATCTAATTCTCTTGAGTAATCTGGAGTTCTGCATAGTTCCCACAATTTTTTTAACATTGATGAATTTGTTAATTTTTTTTTTATGAAATCATCTTCAACTAAAATTTTTAAAAATCTTTGGTCACTCGCATTCTTTTTTTGAATGAAATAATTTTTGTTTGTTTTTTTATTTATTGAGTTAAGGAGTGAACTCTTTGAAGAAAAGTTTAATGATGAGTTTCTCCAATAGATCTTTTGAATGTCAGTATATTCATGATTCTCAACAAAGCTAATTGACTCCGGACTAAGTGACTTCAAATTTCCAGTTGTTCCAAAAAAACCATCATTAAGATATCTTCCTGCTCTTCCAGCGATTTGAGAAATTTCGTCATAGGTCAACTTTCTTTCTCTTTGACCGTCAAATTTTTTAACACTTGAAAAAAAAATATTTTTTATGTTTAGGTTTAGACCTAGACCAATTGCATCAGTTGCAACGATGTGATCAACTTTACCATCCTCAAAAAGTTTAACTTGAGCATTTCTTACATCTGGTGAGAGTGCTCCCATAACAACAGAAACCCCTCCATGAGCCTGTCTAATTTTATTCGCAATCTCATAAACATCTATCAAAGAGAATGCAATTATTGCCGACCTATTAGGTAAACGTGTTAAGTTTTTATATCCACAATATGAAAGGTTTGATAACCGAGGTTTTTTTTTTATTGTAATCTCAGGATGAATTTTTTTAAGTATTTTTTCCATACTTAATGAACCTAAGAACATAGTTTCTTTTTTTCCTTTTAAGTTTAAAATCTTTTCAGTAAAAAGATGTCCTCTTTCAAAATCAGAGCATAACTGAACTTCATCTATTGCAACAAAATCAAAATTATGATCAGGAATCGATTCAACTGTACAGAAAAAATATTTTGGCTCTTTAGGTATGATCTTTTCTTCACCTGTAACTAATGCAACGTAATTCTCTCCTACTTCTTTTTTTACAAAATCAAAGTTTTCTCTTGCTAACAGTCTTAAAGGAAACCCAATAACTCCATTTGGATAACCCAAAAGTTTCTCTATAGCTGAGAATGTTTTTCCTGTATTTGTTGGTCCAAGTGTGGCTGAAATTTTTTTTAATTTCATTAAAATATTTTATAAATATATTTTTTAGTCTTTAATTAAATTAAAAACATACGGCAAAATTCCATCATTTTTAAAGTAATCGACTTCTTTCTCTGTATCAATTCTAGTAGTAACGCTAATTTCTTTTATTGAATTAGGATATTTAATTTTAATTTTTAATTTTTGATTTGGTTTTGAAGAAATTTCACTTAAATCTCCAATATTAAATGTTTCATCACCGTTTAATTTTAAATCATTAAGTGAAGTGTTATTCATTTCTAAGGGTAAAACACCCATTCCAACTAAATTAGACCTATGAATTCTTTCAAAACTTTCAGCTAATACCACTCTAACACCAAGTAATTTTGTTCCTTTAGCAGCCCAATCTCTTGATGAACCAGTTCCATATTCTTTGCCTGCTACTACAATTAGAGGAACTTTTTGATTAGAATACATTTCAGCAATATTATAAACTTCATCCTCAACTTCAGAGGGATAATGTTTTGTGAAGCCACCTTGTCTATCGACCATTAAATTTTTGATTCTCAAATTTGAAAAAGTTCCTCTTACCATAACTTCATGATTTCCTCTTCGTGAACCAAATGAATTAAAATCATTATGCTTAATCTGTCTTTCCGACAAATATTTTCCAGCCTCACTTTTTTCTTTAATTACTCCAGCAGGAGAGATATGGTCTGTTGTAATAGAGTCACCAAGTATTAACAAAGGTCTTGCTTCAAAAATTTCATCTTTTTTGCTCAACTCATTTTCTAAAAAAGGAGGTTTTTTAATATACGTTGAATTAATAGACCAATTAAAGGTAGAAGAACTTTTGATTTTTATTGCCTCCCAACTAGAATCACCTTTAAATATATTTTTATAGTTTTTTTTAAATAATTCTACTTTCAATATTTTTTCGCTTAACAACTTCACTTCTTTTGAAGAGGGCCAAAGATCTTTTAAAAAAATTTTTTTTCCTTTCGCAATTCCTATTTCTTCATGATCAAAATCAATATTAATTCGTCCTGATAAAGCATAAATAACTACTAAGGGTGGGGATGCTAAAAAATTTGATTTTATTTGGGGATGTATTCTTCCTTCAAAATTTCTATTTCCTGAAATAATACTGCATACATTTAAATTATTTTTTTCAATTTCCTTTGAAACCTTGTTATCTAATGGTCCAGAATTTCCAATACAAGTTGTACAACCATATCCAACAATATTAAACCCAATTTTATTTAAAAAAATTTGTAAACCTGCATTGTTTAAATATTCTCTTACTACTTTACTTCCAGGAGCAAAAGAAGTTTTGACCCACCAAGGAACTTTCAAACCAAGTTCAACAGCCTTTTTAGCAATTAGACCAGACATCAACAAAACAATTGGATTAGAGGTATTAGTGCAACTTGTAATTGCCGCTAAACAAATTTTACCATTAGTAAGAGACTTGTTATTAACAATTGATTTTTTTTCATTATTATCTAAAGAACTTAAGTATGTTTTAGGGATATCTTTTAAAATAATTCTATCCTGAGGTCTCTTAGGACCTGAAACACAAGCTTCAATCTTAGATAAATCTAATTTTAAATTTTCTGAGTATTTAATTTTTTTTGATTCTTTGTCGTGCCATAAAAATTGGGTTTTACAATAACTTTCTATAATTTTAATTTTTTCTTCCTCTCTTCCTGTCAATCTCAGATACTTTAAAGTTTCATCATCCATTGGAAACAAACCGCAGGTTGCTCCGTACTCTGGTGCCATATTAGAAATCGTTGATCTCTCGGATAATGAAAGTGAAGACAGACCAGCACCAAAAAATTCAACAAATTTGCCTACGACATTAATTTTTCTTAATTTTTCAGTTATGGTTAATACAACATCAGTTGCTGTGACACCCTCTTTTAAATTACCTTCAAGCATTACGCCAACCACTTCAGGAATTTTCATTGAGATAGGTTGACCAAGCATAACAGCTTCTGCTTCAATACCTCCGACTCCCCATCCAAGTACAGATAAAGCATTTACCATTGTTGTATGGCTATCAGTACCGACAACTGAATCTAAGTATAAAATATTTTTTTTTTTTGAAACTATTTCCGTTAGGTACTCAATATTAATTTGATGGCATATGCCAGAGCCCGGTGGAAAAAGGGAAAAGTTTTTTAAAGATTTTTGCGCCCATTTAAGTAATGAATATCTCTCAGAATTTCTTAAAAACTCTTTATGAACATTTATTTCTAAAGAATCATCTTTAGATGAACTATCAACCGATATAGAATGGTCAACCACAAGGCTGACAGGAACTAGCGGGTTAATTAACTCTGGGTTTCGTCTTTTTTTAGCCATTTTATCTCTCATTGACGCAAGATCGGCGATTGCAGGAACACCAGTATAATCTTGCATTAAAACTCTACTTGGTGAAAAAAAAATTTCACTACCATGTTTCATTTGAATAAGGTTAATAATTTCTGATTTGTTATCTAATGAAGAATTACTTTTTCTTATTAAATTCTCCAGAAGTAATCTATAACTAAAAGGAAGACTGGATAATTCAAAGTTAAATAACTCTTGAGCTTTTTTCAAACTGAAGAAACTAAAATTGATACCTGATGTAAGCTCATCTAAAAATTTATTTGACTCAAAAATCATATTTTTTGTTAATAAGTTAGTATATTATTTAAAGACAATAATTATGTTAGAAGTTAATTCAATATATCTATACAGAAATAGAAAGCAAGTTTTCAAAGACTTCAGTTTAAATTTAAAAAATAGTGAAATTATTCTTTTGGAAGGAGAAAACGGGGTTGGGAAAACGAGCTTATTAAACATAATAGCAGGATTAATTATTCCAAACAAAGGTTTTGTCAAGATTTGCAAAAAGAGTATTTTTGAATTAGGTAAACAAAGAAAAAAAAAATTTACTTACATACCAGATAAAAATTGTTTAAAGGAAAATTTAAGTATTAACGAAAACCTTAAAAGTTGGTTAAAACTGTCAAACCTTAGCGTAAACAACAATGACTATCAAAAGGCGTTAAAGATATTTTCCCTTAATGGTATTCAAGAATCATTGGTAAAAAGTCTCTCACAAGGTCAAAAAAAAAAAGTGGCCCTTACTAAATTATTATTTTCAAAATCTAAACTTTGGTTATTAGACGAACCACTTAATGGTATTGATGCTAAAACGACGACGACATTGAAAAAAGTTATGGTCCGACACCTTAAACAAAATGGTTCAATTCTATTTTCAAGTCATGTTAAGTCAAATTTGAAGCTAACAAAAAGAATTCTTCTAAAAAAAATAAAAAAAAAATTAAATTTTGAATCATTAGATAACTGGGAAAATTTTAAATGAGAAATTTCAAAAATTTAATATATAGAGAATTTATTATTTCATTTAAAAATACAAAAAGTTTATATTCCTATTGTACATTTTTCTTCACTTCGATACTTCTTTTCGTTTTTGCAATTGGACCAGATATTTCTGTACTTTCACCAATATATAAACCAATCCTATGGATGATAACAATTTTTTCCCTGATTTTAATTTCAGAAAGCTTTGTTTTTGAAGACTTTCTTGATGGTAGTTTATCAGAGCTTCAATTTTTAGGTTATTCTGAAGAAATAATATTTCTTTCAAAATGTCTAGTAATGTTTATATCCTTAATCGTACCAAATATTATTTTAATTCCTATTTCATCTATTTTATTTAAAATTAACTTTCATGATGTAATAGAAATAACAGCTTTATTTATCATCTCTTTACCAACTATCACATTAATTTCAATACTTTCAGCTTTATTTTCATTGCAAGTTAAAAGAAACAAATTCATTCAATTTATTTTAATTATGCCATTTTTCATTCCTATAATTATTATAGCTACATCAGAAAGTTTTTTTGTAACTGATTTAGGTAACGAATTTAAAATTTTTGTTTTAATTGGTTTGTTTTTAATTACATTACCATTATCTATCCTTATAGGAAAATTAATCATTAAGGAATTGAATTATTAGATGTTTACTAAATTAGCCAACCCATCAAGTTTTCAAAGATTTTCGGATTTTATTTATCCTAAATGTTTTGTTCTTTTTGTAATTTTTTTAATTTCAGGTTTTTATTATGCTTTTTTTATTAGTCCCCCTGACTATTTACAAGGAGAAACTGTAAGAATCATGTACATCCATGTTCCATGCGCGTGGCTTTCGCTTGGAATATATTCCATAATGGCTGGATGTAGTTTTTTTTCAATTGTATTTAAACATACGCTAGCCGATATTATCAGCAGAGCTTGTGCTCCACTTGGAGCGTGTTTTACTCTAGCAACTTTAATTACAGGTTCGATTTGGGGTAAACCAACATGGGGAACATGGTGGGTCTGGGATGCGCGTTTAACATCAGAACTAGTATTATTCTTTATTTATCTTGGTCATATTTTTATTTCTAACGCTTATGAAGACAAAAGAAAGGGCGATAAGTATGCTGCAATTTTAACATTATTAGGTATAGTTAATCTACCAATTATAAAGTGGTCTGTTGATTGGTGGAACACACTACACCAACCTGCTAGTATTTCAAAATTTAGTTCTCCTAATATTGATCCTAGTATGATGTTACCACTTTTCTTAATGGTTTTTTCATTTCTATTTTTTTTTATATCTTTAGTTCTATTAAGAATAAAAAGTGAGGTTATATTGAGAAAACTTGAAATTCTAGAGCAGCATGGATCTTAACATGGAAGTTTTTTTAAAATTTTTAAATTCAAAAGAGCATTTTTATTACGTTATATCTTCCTATTGTGTTGTATTTCTTTTACTAGGCTTAATTTTCTTTCAAACATCTTATAAGGTTAAAAAACTTCAAAAAAAACTTAATCGAAAATTAAATAAATGAAATTAAAAACCCGGAGACTCTTAAAAGTATCTTCACTACTAATTATTTTTTTGATTGGTTGCTTCATACTTTTTTACAATCTTAAAAATAACCTTGTTTTTTTTTTTCTCCCCTAGTGAAATTCTGGAAGAAGAAATATCATCCGATGAAAATGTTAGACTTGGCGGAATGGTAAAAAAAGGAAGTATTAAAAAAAAAGAAATTGAACTAAAAGCAAAAAAAGTTCAAGAAATAATTTTTACAATAACTGACTTTGAAAGGGAAATTTTTGTTTATTATATTGGAATTTTGCCTGACCTTTTTTCAGAGGGTCAGGGTGTGGTTGTTGAAGGTAATTTAATAAGTCCGGTTAGATTCAATGCCAAAGTAGTGCTTGCCAAACATGATGAAAACTATATGCCACCAGAACTTGATAATATTGCAAAACCCACTAATTAAATAAAATGATCGCTGAACTAGGAGTATTTTTTTTAATTTTAACTTTGATTATTTCAAGTTTTGGTTTTATTGGACCGATATTCAGATTCGATGAAAATTCTGAAATTACACAAATTAAAGCTAGTAGACTTAGTTTTTTTTGTACTATCTCCTCTTTCATTATTTTAACTTATTGCTTTATAATTTCGGATTTTTCACTGAATGTTATCGAAAAAAATTCTAACAGCCAACTTCCTCTTATTTACAAAATAACGGGTGTTTGGGGAAATCATGAAGGATCAATTCTTTTATGGTTATTAGTAATGACATTCTTTGGTTTTCTATTCTCGTTACAAAGAAAAGTTGATTCAAATTTCAAAGAGAAAACATTGAACGTGCAGAATAGCCTTATTTTTCTCATTTCATTATTTATTTTACTAACGTCAAACCCTTTTGAAAGAACTTTTCCTCCTGCTATTGATGGTGCTGATTTAAACCCTCTTCTTCAAGACCCTGGTTTAATAATTCATCCTCCATTTTTATATTTTGGATATGTTGGATCTTCAATAGTCTTTTCAATTTCATTAGCTATTCTGATTTTAAACAAGAGTGCAAAAGAATATTTTGAAATATTAAAGCCTTGGATTTTTTTATCATGGACATTTTTATCATGTGGTATAGGACTTGGAAGTTGGTGGGCATATTATGAGCTTGGTTGGGGTGGGTTTTGGTTCTGGGATCCTGTTGAAAATGCTTCTTTACTTCCTTGGTTAACATCTTCAGCTTTGCTTCACACTATAATTATATCATCCAAAAAAAAATCTTTACAAAACTGGACTCTCTTTTTATCAATAATTACTTTTCTTTTAAGCCTATTAGGAACTTTTTTAGTAAGATCTGGAGTTCTTGTCTCAGTTCACGCATTTGCGAATGATCCAACAAGAGGTGTGTTTATTTTGTTATTATTAATTGCTATTTCAGGAATAAGTTTTTTTCTTTTTCTAAAAAGAAATAAGACTTTTTCTAGTAAGATACAGATTAATTTAGTATCCAGAGAAGGAGCAATTTCATTAAACAACATATTTATGTTTACACTCAGTTTTACAATTCTTCTCGGAACTATTTATCCCCTTTTTTCTAGTGTAATTTTTAACAATAAAATCTCGGTTGGCGCTCCATTTTTTAATTCCATTCTTTCCCCTTTGATGATTCCCATAACACTGGGAATGATGTTTGGGCCATTTCTAAAATGGAAAAAAGATGACATAGGAAATCTTCTAACTAGAATTAAAGTTTTATTATTAATCTTATTCCTAGTGTCATTAGCTGTTTGGTACCTTAATTTCAAAGGACCGATTCTTTCTATTATATTTTTTGCATTCTCTGCATGGATTATTACAAGCTCACTTTTTGAGCTATTAAAGTTTTTATCCTTCAGGCCAAAGCTAAATTTAAAGAGGGTACCTTTGAAAACATTCTCACAAGTTTCTGCTCATATCGGTATTGCTTTAATAATTCTCGGGGCTACTGGTACGTCTATACTTAGAGTTGAACAAATTCAATTTCAAGAAATTAATGAAGTAATCTCTGCAAAAAATTTTCAAGTGAAGTTTTTAGGTATAAAAATGGTTGATAAAGAAAACTATAAAAGTCAAATGGGGGTTTTTGAAATATATAAAAATAATAAATACATCAGAACATTAAAACCCGAGAAAAGAATGTATAACGCAGGGAAGCAAGTTACTACAGAAGCTGCAATACATTCAACTATATTTGGTGATCTATATATAGCCATAGGTGAGGGCAACTCTCTGAAAAGTAACTCTTGGACAACAAGAATCTGGTTTAACTCCTTTACTATTTGGATCTGGATTGGTGTATTATTTTTAGTACTAGGGGGGATTTTATCAATATTTAGATTTATAAAGACTAATAAATGAAATATTTTTTCTTGTTAATTTTTATGAGTAGTATTGGATTTTTATTTTACAAAGGTCTTAAAATAGATCCATCTATAGTTCCTTCAAACCTAATAGATCAAGAGACCCCAGATTTTCAGCTAAAAAAAATTGGGAACTATCCACTCTTCAAACCTAACGACTTAAAAAAAAAGAAATAAAAATTGTTAACTTTTTCGCAACATGGTGTGGACCTTGTAAAATTGAGCATCCTCAACTTATGGAACTATCAAATTCTTTTAAAATTTACGGAATAGCAAAAAAAGATAACACAAAAGATATCACTAAATGGTTAAATAATTACGGGAACCCATTTAATAAAGTAGGTTTAGATATTAATGGAACCTCTAGTATTGAATGGGGAGTATATGGGCTACCTGAAACTTTTATAATAAACAAAGACAACAAAATTCTTTACAAACACATTGGACCCATAATGGAAAATGATTTAGAAAAAATTAATAAAATTTTAAAATGAAAACTATCCTAATAGTAATTTGTCTTCTATATTCGCAAGTTCAGTCTGTTGAGCCAGATGAAATATTAGCTGACCAAAAGCTAGAAAATATTGCAAGGATAATTGGAAAAGAGCTAAGATGTTTGGTTTGTCAAAACGAAGATATTGAAAACTCAAACGCTGATATAGCAAGAGATTTGAGAATATTAGTAAGGAAAATGCTTTCAAATGGAAAAACTAAGGACGAAATAATTTCTCATATTCATTCACGATATGGTGACTTTGTGTTATTCAACCCGCCAGTAAGATATGACACTTCTTTGCTTTGGGTCCTTCCTGTCATTTTTTTACTGTTTCTTTTCTATGCTTTTTTCAGAAAGAAACATTAAATGTCTTGGTTTTTTTTAATTATTATTTTTCTTTTAATTTGTTTACTTTCATTTTTTTTATACAGCCCTAAAGTTTCAAAAAAAAAATTTTTAGTAACATTTTTTTCCATTTCAATTTCAGCTTTGATGATTTATTTTTTTAAAGGAAATAAAGAAGCTTTCATTTTTCACAATCTAATAAATGAAGAAATTGAAAAACTAGCTGATGATCCAAAAACCTTTAATGATATAAATCCAAAAAAATAATTTTTTTTCTAGAATCTAAACTTAGTGAAAATCCTATGGATTTAGAGGGATGGAAACTCCTTGCGCGAACGTGTTTAATGACAGGACATTTGCAAAAAGCTGAATTGCACTATACCAGCGCTTTAAAATACTTTCCCAGAAATGAAGATTTGATATATGAATACGCAGTTTTAAAAAAAAATACTGATCAATTTCAAGGTGCATTAAAACTTCTAGAAAAGGTAGATGTTAAAAAAACTAAAAACAATAAATTTATCTATTTTTACTTTAACTTACTTAAAGAAACAAAAAGCTATAGTGATTTAAATAAAAAAATTTTTGAGTTGGAAAATAATATTAATATGGATTCCTTAGAAAAAAAAAAATTTTTGAAACATTTAAGCTAAATTAAGACATTCACTTTTTTCCTTATCATCTTTACAATTAAAAAATTTTATTAAATCAATTACATTATTTTTAATTGTAAATTTTTTTTTTTCCGAATCTACTAACTGGAATAACTTTTAAAACCGAGTTTGTTAAGAACATTTGATCAAAATTTTCAACATTACTTAAGTTTGTTTTTTCAACAATCAGTTTATCAAAAAAAAATCTTGCATTGTCTATTATTACTTGTCTCATTACTCCATTAATTCCTGAATCAACTATTGGAGGTGTAATTAGAGTTTTTTTATTTACAAAAAAAATATTAGTCATAGTCCCTTCCAAAATATTTTGTTTTGAATCAATAAACACACCTTCAAAAATTTTTTCATCTTCCCACTCTGATCTAGCAAGAACTGAATCAAGTCTATTCAAATGCTTGAAACCAAATAAATTTGTGTTTTTTGATAGGCGTGTTTCACAAATTTTTACTGTAACTCCTGATTTTAAATATTGTTTTTCTATCTTTGGCTTTGGTAAAGATAGAAAGATTATTGTTGGAGTCATATTTTTCTCAAATTTATACCCCCTTCCACCTATACCTCTTGTAATAATCATCTTGAGTAATCCTGATTTTTTTTCCTTCAAGGAAGCTTTTAAAATTATATCTCTTTGTCTAATTATTTCATGATCAGATGGGATAATAATTTGCATTAATTTACAACCATCTTTTATTCTTCTTAAATGTCTGAGCCAGAATTCAACACCAACATTAATTATTTTTTTATTTTTAAAACTATCCCATAACATAGTTTCAAAAAAACCATCTCCATAGGCTAAACCTCTATCATAAACTGAAATAGAGTTTTTAAACTCGCCATTTATTAGTGAAAGGTTATTACTCATTTACTTAATGATCCTAGAGCTTTTAACATTCCATTCGCCTTGGCCTCAGTCTCAAACGTCTCGTTCTCTGGAATTGAGTCAGCAACAATTCCACCTCCTGCTCTAAAGTAAAGAAATTCATTTTCTTTAAGCATTGATCTTATCAAAATATTTAGATCCATATTCCCATTGTGAGTTACATATCCTAAAGAACCAGTGTAAGGTCCTCTTCCTTCCCTTTCAAGCTCACCTAAAATTTCCATACATCTTACTTTAGGGCAACCAGTTATTGTACCTCCTGGAAACAGTGAACGGATAATTTTTCCAGGCGTAATGTTTTCTTTTTTAAGTCCACAAATATTTGATACAATATGATGAACATGTGCATAAGATTCAATTGTCATCATTTCATTAACCTTTACACTTCCAGGCTTACAAACTTTAGAAATATCATTTCTCTCAAGATCAACAAGCATTAGGTGTTCAGCTTTTTCCTTATCAGAATTTATTAATTCCATTGATAATTCTATATCTTGTAGTCCTGAACTTCCTCTTGGTCTAGTCCCAGCTATTGGTCTAGTTTCGAGAAAATCACCATTTACTGAAACTAGTCTCTCAGGTGAGGAACAAATTATATTACTTTGTTTAAAATTTATTAATCCAGCAAAAGGAGATGGATTTTTATTCCTAAGTTCTCTATAAATTTCTATTTCGTTAATTCTTTTATCAATTTGAAATTTCCACAGTCTGGATAAGTTGGCCTGAAAAATTTCTCCCTGAAAAATATAATTAATACATCTTCTAACTTGTTCTTGGTGTTCAAATTCACTTCCTTTTGTTAAGATCTTAATTGTTCCAGATGATTTTTTATTTTGATTAAGTATTTTGGATAAATCCTTTTCTATATCCTTTATGTCATTGTAAAAAGAATCTTTATCATCAGATGTAATTAAAACTTCGTTATCAACATGATCAAATATGATTGCTGTATTAACTCTACTTGCAAAAGCAGTAGGGAGTTTGAATGGAGATTTCGGGATACTTAACCTTGGTTCAATTTCCTCAACAAGTTCGTATCCGAGATAGAGAAACCATCCACCACAGAACGGAACTTTTTTATTATTAAAATAAAAATTATCTTGTTCGACTTTTTCCTTATTCCAAATTCTATCAAATTCATTCAGAAAATTATTTTTATCATCTTTAGTTTTTTGCAATAAAACCTTGGGCTTAAAAAAAAGAATGGAATATCTATTTTTCTTATTTCCCCTAGATGAGCTTTCAAGTAGATAAGGATACTTATTAATATCTATTGATTGAAGGCTTAATAAATCGAATTTTTTTTCATTAAGTTTATAATGTTTTCCAATCCAACCAGTACCTTTTAATATACTTCCTAAAAACTTCATTGACTTTTAAATTTAAATATTTATATCAGAGATTTGAAAGTTTTTAAATATGTATCACACAGTTGTTATAGGAGGAGGATGTCTAGGTGCCGCCACGGCCATATCTCTCCAAAAAAAGCTTAATCAAATAGGTAAGGGAGAAAAAGTGTGCTTGATTGAAAAGGCAGTGCTTTGCGCAGCCGAATCTTCTAGACATTCTGGTATAGTCAGATCTGCCAACGCTGATCCGGATGCGTCGATGATGGCTTCTATTAGCACAACAATGTGGAAGAATATTAAAGAACACTGGGGTATAAATATGGAAGTAGATGAGTTTGGCGCAATTTGGATTGCAAAAAAAAACTCTGATGGGGATAACCCAGCTTGGACAGATTTATCAAAAAGAATGGAAAAGATTGATCTTATTTTCGAGGAAATAGACCCAGAGTCAGCAATTGAAAAATGTGGAACTACACTAATTACAGATGATGACGAATCTTATTTTTATGAGCCGGCTGCTTTCCAGTTGGACCCGAGTATACTTAGAACCGCCTTGTACGAGGCTATAGAAGAAAATGGTGTTGAGCTTTTTGAAAAAACTGAAGTTGAAACTATTGTAGCAAACGGTAACTCTATACAAACTTGTATAACTAATAATGGTAAATTTGATGCTAAAAATTTTGTTAACGCAACTGGTGCATGGAGTTCTCAACTATTTTCAAAGGTTGGTTTGAAAATTCCCGTAACGATTGAACCCGTTTCAGTAGTTAACTGGATGGAGAGTCCCAAACAAATAAAATATGAGTACCCAATAATCGCAGACTACACTAATCTTTGCTACTTTAGATCTTGGAGAGGGAATAAAATGCACGCCCACCAACCAAGGAAAAGATCTGTTTATGAGATTGCTAAAAATTTTATAAATGATTTAACTGCTGTTAACGGAGGAGAATACTTAAATGAGCCTATGAACCAATCATTAGCTTACAATCAAATAAAAAATTATGAAGACATTTCAAAGAAAAGATTTTCTAACATCGATAAAACAGTTTACGCATCAGGATATAGATCTTTTTTCGATATTACGCCTGACTTAAGGTTCATTTTAGGTAAAGACTCAAAGATAAATAATCTCTTTCATAATTTAGGTTCTGGTCAAGCAATGAAGTACACACCTATTCTTGGAGAAGCGCTTGCTGAAGATATATTAGGTGAAAGAAAAGTATTAGAAAAGTTTGATTACGAAAAATTCAACATTAACAGATTTGGCGATAACTATATGCAAGAATTTTGGAACCTTGTTAACGGAGAAGAAAATACACTCCACCGACAAGGTAAAAATTCTCTTTAATCGTCATTATCATTTGACAAAGACGTCATCACATTCAAACTTCTCCAAAAATCTTCGCTTTTTATATTTATATCATTAAGTCGTATTAAGAGACTCCTTAAGATTGCTCTAACAACAGGATCAGCAGTCTTTATTTTTTCTTTTAATGTTTTTTCACTTATTGGATATAAGATACAATTGGTTGCAGCCTCAGCCGTAATAGACCTCGATTCATCCAATGAAGGACCACGTTCTCCAAAAATTTCTCCTTCACCTACTTGACCTAGAAGAAGTCCACCAGGTGAATAAATATTTACTTTACCAGCGTGGACATAAAATGCAAAATCGGCTTTATCTCCTTTAACATAAATTTTTTTTCCTCTAGAAAACTTAACCTGATTTATACCAAATTTAGATGAAGACATTTACTTAAGCCGTTGGTTAGAAATTCTGTTCAAATATCTGTTAGAACATTTTATTTTTCTAGATATGATACTACTAAAAAAAGTTTTATTTTTAAAGTTATAACTATCACAAGGATAGGATCTTAAAATCTGGTTAGCTAAGCCAAATTCTTTTTCTAAAATCTCATGCAATGTTTTTAAGATATTTTGTTGAAAACTGTTCGGAAAATAAATTTTCTCTTGTATTAAATAAGTTGGTATTTTTGCAGGTACAATACTAGTGAGAAGCTTTAAAAAAATTTTAGTTACAACTGACTGCCAATCAATTAGGTTACCTTTAAAAAAAAGATCACTAATGTCTTGATTTTTTTTTAGAAATCTATCGATCTTTATCCTTATATCACGGATACAAATATTTTTGTTAACAAAAAAACTTTCTTTCTCTAAACATAAGGATCTTATTAGTGAATCATAATGTTCAAGTTTCAGTCCTTTAGAAATAATTTTACATATTTGAGTAAAACTAAAATCTTCTGATATTCTTACCTTTTTTATTTTGAACTGCATTAACAAATAGTTCTCAAAAAAATCATTCAAGTCAACATAGGATGTAGGATTATTGTTAATTAAAAACTTATTTTTAAAGACATTAATTAAATTTATGTCAAGCTTATTCCACCAACATCCATCAAACTTCTCAGCATTACCTGAATCTTTTTTAAACAATATATTTGCTTGAGAGGCAGTTTCCGATATCACAATTTTTCTTTTATCAGATCTTACAAAAAATTTATTTTCATATGTAGGAACATCAATTATGCTTGCGGAAAGAAGATTATTGTACTCAGTTAAAATTTCTCTAATCTCATGGGTCTTAAAGTTATCCTTATATTCAACTTTGTTATTTAATTGATCTCTAATAATAACAAATTCTCTTTTTGGATGGTTAATTTTTTTATCAACAAATTGAAGTGAATCTTCAAAATAATTTCTTAATTCTTTTGAGGCTCTGATTCTTGTTAACCTACTTTTTTTTGTTTTTCTATCGAAGAAACCAGGAAAAAAATCAATTAATTTATTTTTTTTTAAAAAGTTTACTGCATATATTGTATAGGAAGAAATGTTATTTGGGTTATATCTTGATTTAGACCTATAACCTCTTTTCGACATTGATAAACTTAAAAATTGTTCCTTACATTCATACCAGCAGTAAAAAAGTTCTATTAGCAACAACTTAAGATGTTTTTCTAATAAAGAGTTTTTCTTTCTTATAGAAATGCTATTTTCTAGTAAGCTTTCAGCTTTTTTTAGATCTAAATTTTTTTGAATATCAAGTGGTCTACTAAAATTAAAATCTATTTGATCATTAGCTAGATTCATATTATAAAATTCCCAGATTATGTACTTTATAGATTTTTTTGCTTACGTTGTTTTTCAAATTCTTCAAATATATAAATATGCTGTTATAATTTATGTGATTTTCAGTATGCTTATTTCATTTAATGTAATCAATTACAATAATTCTTTAGTTTCAATTATAATGGATTTTTTATATAGATTGACAGAACCATTATTAAAAATTATAAGAAGATTTTTACCAAATTTTGGAGCTATTGATTTGTCTCCAGTCCTACTTATAATTTTAATTGAGGCTACTCAGTACGTAATGACTAAATATGGGTTTTAAATTATGAATGATAACAAAGTTATTGACGGGAAATTAATATCAAGTCAAATTAGAGAAAAGGTTAAGTTTTTTGGAAGTAAATTAATTGACAAAACTAAAAAAAAACCAGGACTTGCTGTGGTACTTGTTGGAGAAAACCCGGCTAGCAAAGTTTATGTAAAAAATAAAATCGAGAAAACAATTGAGGTTGGTTTTAACTCTATAGAGCACAGACTTGATATAAATGTTTCTGAAGAAAAATTATTAGAACTTGTAAATGATTTGAACAATGATTCAAACGTTCAAGGAATCTTAGTTCAACTACCTCTGCCAAAGCATATTGATTCTGATAAAGTTTTAGATGCCATTCTTCCCATTAAAGATGTTGATGGTTTTCACGCTGAAAATGTTGGGAAACTCTGGACAGGTCTAAATTCTCTTGTACCTTGTACACCTCTTGGGTGTTCAATTCTTCTTAAAAAGCTTAATCCAGATCTGTCTGGAAAAAATGCAATTATCATTGGAAGATCAAATATTGTTGGAAAACCAATGGCTTCTCTTCTTCTCTCAATGAATGCTACTGTAACAGTAGCGCATTCTAGAACTAAAAATATTGAAAATCTTGTTAAATCTGCTGATGTAGTAGTTGCTGCAGTCGGAATTCCAGAGATGGTTAAAGGAGACTGGATTAAAAAGGATGCTGTAATCATTGATGTTGGTATTAATAGAATTGAGAAAGAAGGAAAAAGAGTTTTAGTTGGAGATGTTGATTATGTGGCATGTTTAAGCAACGCCTCAAAAATAACTCCTGTTCCTGGAGGCGTCGGACCAATGACAATTGCATGCTTGTTATTAAACACTTTACAAACGTCTTACGTGCAATTCGGAGAATCTCCACTAGATTTAAGTTCTTTTCTTGAGTAACTTTAATCTTAGAGCGTTAAGTTTAATAAAACCCTCTGCATCCTTTTGATTGTAAATATCATCTCTTTCAAATGTAGCCATTTTTGATGAATAAATGCTCGTATCAGATTTACGACCTAATACAATAACGTTTCCTTTGTAAAGTTTTAATCTTACAATTCCGTTTACACTACTCTGACTTTTATCAATTAATGATTGGAGCATTTCTCTTTCAGGAGAAAACCAAAAACCATTGTAAATTAGTTCAGCGTATCTTGGCATTATCTCATCTTTTAAATGTGAGGCACCTTTATCCAATGTTATGCTTTCTATAGCTCTGTGTGCTATGTGTAAAATTGTGCCACCAGGTGTTTCGTAAACACCTCTGGATTTCATTCCAATAAATCTATTTTCAACTATATCAATTCTTCCAACGGCATTAGATCCACCAATAGTATTTAACTTTGACAGAAGAGATGATGGAGATAATTTTTTTCCATTTAATGCTACTGGGTCTCCTTTTTTAAATTCAATCTCTATTAAAGTAGCTTTATCGGGCGCATTCTCATAAGAAATTGTTCTCATAAACATTGACTCATCAGGAGATTTCCATGGATCTTCCAAAACTTTCCCTTCATAAGATACATGAAGTAAATTTGCATCCATTGAATAAGGAGCTTCATTTACTTTATCCTTCGGTACAGGTATTTGATTTTTTGTAGCATACTCGAGTAAATCATTTCTAGATTTTAAATCCCATTCTCTCCAAGGTGCTACAACCTTAATTTTTGGGTTTATTGCATAATAGCCTAATTCAAATCTTATTTGATCATTCCCTTTTCCAGTAGCTCCATGTGCTACAAAATTAGCATTCACTTTCTTTGCAATTTCTATTTGTCTTTTAGCTATTAAAGGTCTAGCTATCGATGTTCCCAACAAGTAGTGTCCCTCATAAATAGCATTTGCTCTAAACATAGGAAAAACATAACTTTTAACAAATTCTTCCTTGAGGTCCTCTATAAAAATATCCTTAACACCCAAAAGCTTAGCTTTTTTTTTGGCATCCTCTATTTCCATTCCTTGACCAATATCAGCGGTGAACGTTACTACCTCAGCGTCCATTTCATTCTGAAGCCACTTAAGAATTATTGATGTATCGAGTCCACCAGAGAAGGCGAGGACAATTTTTTTCTTTTTTTTCATTATTGTAGTTTTAGTTTTTATTACAAGCTTCGTTAATTTTTTTGTAGGCTTTACTAAAACCCATAAGTGAGAATAAATCAGTGGTTATTGTTCCTCTAGAAGAGGTTCCAACAACTTTCATTTTTATTGATTTTTTAAGGAAATTGATTATTTTTTCGTCGTCACTAGGGCTAAAGCTCCATGCTCTCGAACCAGAAGTAAAGAGTTGAAACTTTTTTTGATCAATTAAAATTTCTGGGTTACTATTAGTTTTATAGTTGTAACCTGCAACCACACTAAATTCGTTCCATTTTTTTTGTCCGGGTAAGTGAGTTATAATTGCAAAAACATCTCCACGTTTTGTGTAATTTCCCTCAGATTTTTTTGGCTTTGATACTGCCATACATGCTAAATTTTTTCCTTCACCCTCAGCAAAAGCTGTCCAATCATTAAACTTTGCCAGTTCTTTAGTAAAACCTTTGGACTCAAAAAACGAAACAAATGATATTAAAAAAAACAGTAAAAATTTAGTAAGAAAAAAATTCATTATTTTTATTGACATAATTAAAACTAAATTGCAAGAAACTAAGATTTAAATATCAAAAATGCATCCAATTTTACAACTAATAA